>Ga0182739_1000264_pt1 | contig 84764 bp, 69 predicted proteins | sample eDN5th30CBELigBY_FD_128873 | JGI IMG/M metagenome (GOLD analysis project Ga0182739, IMG submission 128873) | Enriched backyard soil microbial communities from Emeryville, California, USA - eDNA 5th pass 30_C BE-Lig BY (version 2) (version 2) | ecosystem: Environmental > Terrestrial > Soil >...
CGCACCGAGAACGATCTGCGACAGGCGGTCGCGCGGCGCGAGCTCTCGGTGGAATTCCAGCCCCAGGTCGATGTGCGATCGGGGCTGATCGTCGGCGCCGAGGCGCTGGCGCGATGGAACCGGCCCGGGTTCGGGCCAGTGCCGCCGGCGCAGTTCATTCCGATGGCCGAGCAGTGCGGGCTCGTGGGCGAGATCGGTGAGCTGGTCCTCGACACCGCCCTGCGCCAGATGAAGGCCTGGGATGCCGCGGGATTGCCGCCCATCACCGTCGCCGTGAATGTGAGCACGCTCGAGTTCCATGAGCGGGGTTTTGTCGATCGCATCGCAGGTGCGATTGCCGCACACGGCGTGCCGGCCGGGCGCGTGGAGCTGGAGATCACCGAGAGCATCGTGCTGCGCGACGTGGAGGGAGCCAAGCGCAAACTCGGCGAGTTGCGAAGGCTCGGTGTCAAGCTGGCGGTCGATGACTTCGGCACGGGCTATTCGTCGCTGAGCTACCTGCGGCACTTCTCGGTCGACAAGCTGAAGATCGACAAGTCCTTCATCGATGATTCGCGCGAGACCAAGGTGGTGAACCTCATACGGGCCATCATCGCCTTCGCCAGGGCCATCGACATCCGCACCAATGCGGAAGGCGTGGAGGACCCGCAACAGCTTGCGCTGCTTCGGGCCGAGGGCTGTGACGAAATCCAGGGCTACATCGCGAGCGCCCCGCTGTCCGCGCAGATGTTCGGCGAGATGCTGGGCAAGTGGGATCCCGCGAGCCTGGGAGCCAGCCGCCAGGCGGCCCCGGTGCCATGCGCAACAACCACCAGGCCGGGAGCGCCATGAACGCCGCCGGTTCACCAAGGGCCTTCACGGTCGATCGCATGATCTTCCTGCTGGTGATCCTGTCGCTGGGCTTCCTGTGGGCCGTGGTCTTCATGTTCACCCGGGGCGAGCGCGAGCAGACACTGGAGCGTGCGAGGGAGCAGCTGCAGCTGACACTTGTCACCCTCGCCGACCTCAACGAACTGGCCGAGCAGCTGGCCACCCTGGAACTGGAAGGCAGCCAGGCCCGCACGGACGCGCTGTGGCGTGCGCTGCTGCAGTACCCCGCGGCCAGCATCTGGGTGGAAAGCGACGGCAAGATCACTGGTGGCCTGCCGGCGACCGATCTTGCGGGCAGCCTGCTGGTGGAGGAAGCCCGGGACGATTTCGTCGTCTATGCGGCGCTACCCGAACAGGAAGCGCTGGCTGCCTGGCGCCAGGACCGTTCGCAGCGGTACTGGTCCCTGGCGCTGGTCAGCGTGGTGCTGCTGGGCCTTACCCACCTGCTCGTGCTGGCCATCCGCCGGCGGACCGAGGCGGAACGCGAATCGGCCGCGGCCGAGGAGCGCAACCAGCAGCTGGAGCTCTATCGCGAGAAGCTGGAACGCACCGTGGAGGAACGTACCGGCGAGCTGGCCGATGCCAATCTCAGGCTGGGCGAGGAGCTCAAGGAACGCAGGGCTGCAGAAGCCACGTTGCGTGAACACGATGCGCTCCTGAGCAGCGTCACCAAGGGAGCGGCGGAGCTGCTGGGTGCCCATAACAATGATGAGGCGATCGACGCGGTGCTCGAGCTGATCGGCAAGACCGTGCAGGTCAGCCGTGTGCAGCTGCTGACCCTGCGGCAGGACACCAGCGGCCAGTTCCACGCCAATCCGTCCCACGAGTGGTGCGCGCCGGGTCTCGACCCGCTGATGCATGATCCGGCATTCCTGGATGTGAACCTCAGCCAGGAGTTCCCCTCCGAGACGGGCCGGTTCTTCAACCAGGGTCTTGCGCAGGTCCACCTCGAGGACATCGAGGAAGCCCGGCGCGAACGCTATGCGCGGGCACAGATGCATTCCACCCTCCATCTGCGCGTGATGGTGGAAGGGGAGATCTGGGGGAGCCTGTGCTTCATCGACTCGGTGCGCCGGCGTCGCGAGTGGAGCTGGGCGGAGACCGATACGCTGCGCACCCTGGCCGATCTCGTCGGCGCGGCAATGACCCGTGCCCGCTACGTGAAGGAACTCGCGGCTGCCAACACCATCGTGCAGAACAGCCCGACCATCCTGTATCGCCTGCAGGGCAAGCCTTCCTTCCCGCTCATCTACATCTCGCACAACATCACCAAGTTCGGACACGATGCGGCGACGCTGATGGATCGCAGCGACTGGGTCGATCTGCTGGTGGAAGAGGCCGACCGCGGTACCGTGCGTGAGGCGATGAGCCGCATGCTGGAGTCGGATGGCCGCGGCGCGGCGCTGGAGTTCCGCCTGCGCACCGGGTCTGGCGACACCCGGTGGGTGGAGAACCGCTACACGCCGATCCGAGATGACAAGGGGCGCCTCGAGGAAGTCGAGGGCATCATCATCGACATCACGGAGCGCAAGGCCGCCGAAGAGAAGATCGCGGCGATGGCCCGCACCGATGGGCTGACGGGCCTGGCCAACCGCAACACCTTCAACGAGCGGCTCAAGCTGGCATTTGCAGCGACGCGCCGGGGTGGCGCGCCATTCGCCGTGTTCTACATGGATCTGGACAGGTTCAAGTCCATCAACGACACGCTGGGTCATGCCGTCGGCGACGAGCTGCTGAAGGAAGTCGCCAACCGGCTGCGCAGGGCAACGCGCGATACCGACCTGGTGGCGCGCCTCGGCGGGGACGAGTTTGCCGTGCTGCAGATGGACATCAGGGAGGCGGCGAACGCCGGTGACCTGGCGCGCACCATCCAGCAGGAGATGGCGCGACCGCTGCACATAGACGGCAACGAATTGCACGTGAGCTGCAGCATCGGCATCTGCCCCTGGAGCTCCAAGGACAAGGATCCGGAAAGCATGCTGGTGCAGGCCGACCTTGCCCTCTACCGTGCGAAGGAGGATGGCCGCAATTGCTACCGCTTCCACTCACCTGAACTGGATCGCGAGGTGCAGGAGAGCAGCGCCTTGGCGGAGGAACTTCGCGCCGGCATCGAACGGGGTGAGCTGGAGCTGGGCTGGCAACCGCAGGTGTGCATTGGCAGCAACGACATCGCCGGCATGGAGGCCCTGGTCCGGTGGCGGCACCCGCGGCGCGGCCTGCTGACGGCCTCCGCCTTTGTCCCCGTGGCCGAGAAGGCCGGCTGCATCATGGCATTGGGCAACTGGGTCCTGGAGACCGCCTGCAGCCAGCTGCGAGCCTGGCGTGACGAGGGAATCCGGCTGGATGAGATCACGATCAACCTCTCGCTTGGGCAGCTCAAGCACGGGCGCGACCTGATCGACAGCATCCAGGCCATCACCCGCAAGTGGCAGCTGCAGCCCGCGGACATCGAGTTCGATGTCACGGAAGCCATGCTGGCGCAGGCGACCTGGACGCGCAATGACGTGCTGACCCGCCTGCGCGAGCTGGGCTACAAGATCGGCATCGACAACTTCGGCACCGAGTATTCATCGTTCGAATACCTGCATGCGTACTCGGTGAACCACCTGAAGGTGAGCCGCGTGTTCATCCAGGATGCGGCGAGGAATCACTCGCACGTCCACATCCTGAAGGCAATCATACAGCTGGCCAACGAGCTCGGCCTGGGCGTCATCATCGAGGGCGTCGAGACCAGCGAGCAGGGCGCGCTGCTGCACGAGCTGCAGTCATCGATCAAGGCACAGGGTTACTACTACTCCCAGGTCGTGGGTGGCGCGGACGCAGGAAGACTGCTGAAGATCGGCCATACCACCACCTTGGGCAGCACACCTTCACCTGGAGCATCCGGCGAGGAGCCCGGCGACAATGACCAGAAGTAAATTCATTCAAGTCTGTTTCCTGCTGGGCTGTCTCCTGCAGGTGCCCGCGGCACTGGCCGAGACCGAGGCACGCAACCTGCAGGTGCTGGCGCGCACGCTGGGATTCATGGATCCGCCGATGAAGGGCCGCCTGACTGTCGGCATTCTCTACGATCCGGCCAGTACCGCCGCCTACCGGGATGCAGGCATGCTCCTGGGGCTGTTCGCGGGCGGACTGCGCACCGGCGGGCTCACCCTGGATGCAAAGCTGGTGCCGATGGGAGACTCCGGCGCGGCTGACGTCGACCTGTTCCTGCTTAGCAGGGGCAACGGCGATCGCGCGGCTGCGCTGGTGCCCGTGCTGAAGTCCCGCAAGCTGCCTTGCCTCACCGCGGACCTGGACCAGGTGCGCGCCGGGCACTGCACGATCGGCCTGCAGTCAGCGCCGCGCGTGGAAATCATCCTCAACACAAAGCTTGCGGCCCAGAGCGACATGGCGTTCGCGTCGGTATTCCGCATGATGGTCAAGGAGCTATGACGATGTCCGCCTCACGTTCGCTGCCCGCGCTGCTGCTTCTGGCCAGCGGCCTTGCCAATGCCCAGGCCCTGGACTATGGGTCGTTTGAAGAATTGTTCGGCGAGCCAGTCACGACCAGTGTCACCGGCTCCCCGCAACGCACCAGCGCTGCGCCAGCCACGATCGAGATCATTACTGCCGAGCAGATCCGGCGCTCCGGCGCCGTCTCGCTGCCCGGCATACTGCGCCAGGTCAGCGGCATCGATGTCCTGCAGTGGACGGCCAGCCACAGCGACGTGGCCGTGCGCGGATACAACAAGGCGTTCAGCTCGCGGTTGCTGGTGCTGGTGAACGGGCGCCAGATCTATGCCGACCACTACGGCTATACCCCCTGGGCGGCGCTGCCGGTGGAGCTGGGAGAAATCCGCCAGGTCGAGATCGTCAAGGGACCGAACAGTGCCTTGTTCGGCTTCAACGCCGTCGGTGGTGTCATCAACATCGTCACCTACAGTCCGCTCCATGACGATGTGGATTTCGTGACCGTCCGGGCTGGCAGCCAGGATCATCGCGAGGTATCCGCCGCCGCCACGCTGCGCGCCGCTGGAAGGCTGGGTGTGCGGCTGTCAGGCGGCCTGCGCGAGAGCGATGACTTCAATACTCCCCTGAGCCTGTTGAACACCGGGGTGCGCGGCGGCGACGAGCGCAAGTCGGCGCGCCTCGACCTCCACTACCAGGCAACGGACATGCTGCAACTGGAGCTGGAGGCTACCAGCACGAACCTGCTGCAGACCGCCATGTCGCCTTCCTACAGCATGGCCTACGAGGACAAGCGCATCCAGTCCATCAAGGGCAATGCATATGCCGACACGCGATTGGGCCTCACCCAGTTCCAGGCTTACCGCAACTGGATCGAGAACGACGTGTACGCCGGCACTTTCAACTTTGAAACCATGAGCGTCGGCCTCACTCAACAACCGGTCGCCCGGTTCGACAACGAGCTGAGTGTGGTGAGCCTGCAGCACATCTTCCGCCCCGCGCCGGCCCACACCGTGCGTGTCGGCGGTGAATACCGCGAGAGCAGGCTGCCGACGACACCCTTCGAAGGCGCGGTGGTGAGCTATGACGTGCTGGCCGCCAGCGGCATGTGGGAATGGCGTATGGCGGATGCGCTGACGCTCACGCTTGCCGCGCGCCGGGATGACCTGCAGCTTGGGCGCCGCGGCCCGATGCCGGCGGCACTCCCGCTAACCAATGCGGACTGGGATGTCGAGCTGGGCACGACCAGCCTCAATGCCGCCTTGATGTGGCAAGTGGACGAGCGCAATGTGCTGCGTCTCAACGCGGCGCGTGGCGCGCAGTTGCCGAGTCTCTTCAACCTCGGCGGCAGCCTGATCGAAATCGTGCTGCCGCCCGAGGCCCCGCCGCCGACAACCCTGTTTGTCATGGGGCTTCCCACCGTCCGTCCCACCACCGTGGATGCCGTCGAGCTGGGCTGGGAGCATGCCTTCAGTGCGGCGCCTTACACAATGCATGTTGCGGCGTTCAAGGGCAGGAGTCGCGGGGTCATCGCGGATTCCGGGGATGTCGGGCCCGCCGCTTCCATCGTGAGCGCGCCGGCCAACATCGGGAACAGCAGCACCAGGGGCGTGGAGTTCGCGCTCAACGGCCGCAGGAAGACCGGCCTCGGCTGGGCGCTCGGCTATCTCTACCAGCAGATCGATGATGATTTCGGTGACCGCCCGGACTGGCTGACTTACGCAAACTACGAGGACACCACACCCCGCCATCTCCTCAGTGGCAGTGTGCACTGGACGCGGGGAGACTGGGAGGCAGACGCCTATCTCTCCTACAAGAGTGACTTCGGTGGGTTGCGCCTCGACGAAGACTTCGTCTTCAACCCCATGGATCCAACCGTCGTGCCGGAGGCCTTCACCCCGCTCGACAGCGTCGTCACCATGGACCTGCACCTTGGCTATCGATTCAATGAACGCCTGCGGTTTGACCTGCAGGCGACCAACCTGCTCGACAGCCCGCAGACGCAGACCAGTGGTCCCCGGGTGGAGCGTCGGGTATTCGGATCGCTGAGGCTGGACTTCTGAGGAGGCGGGCCGTCAGTCCTTCCAGAGCTGCCGCAGCAACCAGGCGGCGCCTGCCGCGGCCAGGGACCATCCGATCCACTGGGGCTGCGTACCTGCGGAGAGCCAGACCACTCCTGCCAGCAGGACAAGTGCCGCGGCGACCGGTGAACGCGCGGCACTCCGTGCAGGTGGATCCTGTCGGACCACGGAGCCCCTGTGCGCATCCGCCGCGAACGCCGATGCCGACGGTCGCGGCCGCGCCGCCTCCATCACGGTCTGCCTGACCGCCAGCGGCGAATTCTCAAGCGCCGTCAGCAGCTCCGGCATCTGCTTCCACAGCCGGCGCGCCACGTTCACGGGATGATGCTTCTCGCGCATCCACTCGCGCAGGATGGGGCTGGCCGTCTTCCAGATGTCGAGGTCCGGATACAGCTGCCTTCCCAGTCCCTCGATGTTGAACATGGTCTTCTGCAGCAGCAGCAGCTGCGGCTGGATGCGCGCGTCAAAGCGCCGCAGCGCCTCGAACAGCCTCAGCAGCACCACCGAGAAGGAGATGTCTTTCAGCGGCCGGTCGAAGATGGGCTCGCAGATCGTGCGGATGGCCGACTCCATCTCCTCCACGCGGATGTCATGCGGCACCCAGCCGGACTCCACGTGCAGCACTGCCACGCGTCGGTAGTCGCGGTCGAACACGGCGAGGAAGTTCTGCGCCAGGTATTCCTGGTCCCGGGTATCGAGCGTGCCGACGATGCCGAAATCCACGGCCGCATAACGCGGTTCGGCCGGATCATCCGCGATCACGAAGATGTTGCCGGGATGCATGTCGGCGTGGAAGAAATTGTGCCGGAACACCTGCGTGAAGAAGATGGCCACGCCATTCTCCGACAGCCGGCGGAAGTCCACGCCCAGCGCGCGCAGGCGGTCGATGTCGCCGATGGGAATGCCGTGGATGCGTTCCATCACCATCACGTTGTCGCGGCACAGGTCCCAGTACACCTCGGGCACGTGCAGGCGCGGGTCGCCGGCGAAGTTGCGCTTCAGGTGCGCGGCGTTGGCCGCCTCGCGCATGAGGTCGAGCTCGTCGAGGATGGTGCGCTCGTATTCGCGCACCACGTCCACGGGACGCAGGCGCGCGGCCTCGGTGGAATGGCGCGCCGCAAAGCGGGCGAGGGCATACAGCACCTCGATGTCGCGGGCGATCAGCTCGCGCATGCCGGGCCGCAGGATCTTCACGATCACCTCGCGCCCGTCCACCAGCGTGGCGGCGTGCACCTGTGCGATGGAGGCGGCGGCCAGCGGGGTGGTATCGAAGCTGCTGAACGCTGAGGCCAGCGGCACACCCAGCGCCTCTTCGGCCAGGCGCCGTGCCACCTGGCCATCAAAGGGCGGCACGCGGTCCTGCAGCAGCACCAGTTCATCGGCGACATCAGCCGGCAGCAGGTCGCGCCGGGTGGAGATGGCCTGCCCGAACTTCACGAACACCGGCCCCAGCTCCACCAGTGCCTCGCGCAGCCGCGCGCCCCGCGTGCCGCCATGCCGGGACTGGAACCACAGCCAGGGCGAGACGGCCTCGATCAGCCGCAGCCGCCCGTGCACACCGGTGCCGCGTGCGAAATCAATGAGTCCATGGCGGGCGAGGGCGCGCTGGATGGCGATGAGACGGGCGAGCACACGCAGCTTCACGGCGCCTTCTCCCGTGATTCCAGCGCCGCGATGCGCGCCTCGAGCCGGTCCACGTGCTCCCGCAGCACGTCCACACCCTCGATGAACTGCCGCGCCTCGGCCTGCGGCACCAGCAGGCGCTTCTCATGCGCCAGGTATTCGCCCACATTGGCGGCCTGCGTGTTCACGCTGGCACGGCCGAAATCCAGCGCCTTGCGCACCAGCGAGCCGATGCCGGAGGCCGGCACGTCGCCGATCACCCGCGCCAGTCCCGCCTCGATGTCGGGACGCAGCAGCACGGCCAGTTCCTGGAAGCGCGCGCCCGCCTCGGCATCGCCCGTCAGCGTGACATCACCGCGCCGGATCACCGCGGCCGGATCATCCGACCGCAACAGGGACAGCATCGACAGCGGCGTGCCGCTCAGGGTCACGTCCGCCTCGGCCGTGTCGCTCCGCAGCAGCTGCAGGCGACCTTCCTGCGCATGCGCCGTGACTTCCCAGGGCGTGTGCCGCACCACCACGCGCATGCGCCGGCCTTCGAGCGAAGCCAGCAGCTCCCGTGCGCGCGGCGAGCCTTCGACCTGTGCGTCGATCACGTGCTGCAGTCGTTCGGTGAGCATCAGTACACGTAACCGCGGTGCACGGCGACCACGCCGCCCGACAGGTTCTGGTAGCTGCAGTTGGCAAGGCCCGCATCGCGCATCATGCCCAGCAATGTCTCCTGGTCCGGATGCTTGCGGATGGATTCGGCGAGATAGCGGTAGCTGTCCGCGTCGCGCGCAATCACGCGGCCCAGCAGCGGCAGCACACGGAAGGAATACGCGTCATACAGCGGGCGCAACGCCGGCACTGCCAGCTGCGAGAATTCCAGCACGATGAGCTGTCCGCCCGGCCGCAGCATGCTGCGCATCGAGCGCAGCGCGGCGGCCTTGTCCGTCACGTTGCGCAGGCCGAAGCCGATGGTCACGCAGTCGAAGAATCCGCTCCGGAACGGCAGGCATTCCGCATTCGCCTGCACCACGCGCGAGTTGGCGACAAACCCTGCATCGATGAGCCGGTCGCGTCCGCGGCGCAGCATCTCGCGATTGATGTCGGTGAGCACCACGAGTCCGTTCTCGCCCACCTGCTTCAGCATGCCCAGCGAGAGATCACCGGTGCCGCCAGCCACATCGAGTGCACGCTGCCCGGGCCTGAGGTTGGTGCACGACAGCGTGAAGCGCTTCCACAGCCGGTGTGTGCCCGCGGACATCAGGTCGTTCATCAGGTCATAGTTGCCCGCGACCGAGTCGAACACGCCGCGCACACGCCGCGCCTTGTCGCCCCAGGCCACCTGCTCGAATCCGAAGTCCGTTTTTCCGGTGTTCTGTTCCATCACAAGTCCATTAAACACTGCCGCGGCAATTTAAATCTATTCGATACGCCGCGTTTCAGGCACGCGGGTTGCTTAACCACCAAATCTGTTGCCCGAAAGACTAGCTTTCTGGTCATAGCTGGCGCATGATCGCCCGCGGTTCGGCGCTTGGGGAAAGCATCGAACCAATGGGGGTCTTGTCAAAGTTCGGCCGGACATGATGTCCGGCCTTTCTTTTTTCCACGTCCGGATCCTGCATCGGCATCGCCGGGGCATTGTGGACAGTCCGTGCGGTGTTTCCTAGACTGCGCGGCCTTTACGAACTGCTTGGGAGAAACACGTGGGAAAAGGTGATCGCAGGACCCGCCGCGGCAAGATCTACGCTGGCTCGTTCGGCAAGTCGCGGCCGAAGGATCCGAAGGCCGGCAAGGCCGGCACCGCCAAGCCCGCTGCTGCCACCCGGGCACCCGCCAAGACCGCTGCCCGCCCGGCCCGCAAGGCCAAGGCCTGACTTCAAGGCCTGAAGCCCAGGCCTGCTGTGCCGCAGCATGACCCAGGCCGCTACAGGATGTAGCGGCTGAGGTCCTCGTCCTTCGCCAGCGCCGTCAGGTGCTGGTCCACATAGCCCGCATCCACCGTCACGGTCTGGCCGGGCTTGTCGGCGGCCTCGTAGGAGGCCGCATCCAGCAGCCGCTCCATCACCGTGTGCAGTCGCCGGGCGCCGATGTTCTCGGTGCGTTCGTTGACCTGCCAGGCCACCTCGGCAATGCGCCGCACCCCCTCCGGGGTGAACGCCAGCCCCACCGCCTCCGTGCCCAGCAGCGCCTTGTACTGCGCCGTGAGCGAGGCATCCGGCTCGGTGAGGATGCGCACGAAGTCATCGGCCGTGAGCGCTTCCAGCTCCACGCGGATGGGCAGGCGGCCCTGCAGCTCGGGGATCAGGTCCGAGGGCTTTGACATATGGAAGGCCCCGGAGGCGATGAACAGGATGTGGTCGGTCTTGATCGCCCCGTACTTGGTCGACACCGTGCAGCCCTCGACCAGCGGCAGCAGGTCGCGCTGCACGCCCTCGCGTGACACGTCCGCGCCCATGGTGTCCTGCCGGCGGGCAATCTTGTCGATCTCGTCGATGAACACGATGCCGTTCTGCTCGGCGTTGGCGAGCGCGCGGGCGCGGATCTCCTCCTCGTTCACCAGCTTGCCGGCCTCCTCGTCGAGCAGCAGCTTCTGTGCCTCGCGCACCTTCAGGCGGCGGGTCTTTGTGCGGCCCTGGCCCAGGTTGCTGAACATCTGCGAGAGCTGCTGCTGCATCTCTTCCATGCCGGGCGGGGCCATGATCTCCACGCCCATGGGCATGGCCGAAAGCTCCAGCTCGATCTCGCGGTCATCCAGCGCGCCCTCGCGCAGCATCTTGCGGAAGCGCTGGCGCGTCTCGGCGCCCTGCGCCTGCGGTTCACGCGGCTCGTCGGTGGAGAAGCCCATGGCCGCGCGCGGCCGGGGCAGCAGCGCATCGAGGATGCGTTCCTCGGCGGCATCGGCGGCGCGCTCGCGCACGCGGGCCTTCTCCTCCTCGCGCGTCATCTTCACGGCCACATCGGCGAGCTCCTTCACGATGGAGTCGACCTCGCGGCCCACATAGCCCACCTCGGTGAATTTGGTGGCCTCCACCTTCACGAAGGGCGCATTGGCCAGCCGCGCCAGGCGGCGGGCGATCTCGGTCTTGCCGCAGCCGGTGGGGCCGATCATCAGGATGTTCTTGGGCGTGATCTCCTGCCGCAGCGGCTCGGCGATCTGCATGCGGCGCCAGCGGTTGCGCAGCGCGATGGCCACGGCGCGCTTGGCGGCCTGCTGGCCGACGATGTGCTTGTCGAGCTCGGCCACGATCTCACGCGGGGTCATGTCGGCCTCCGGTTGCGGCAGGGGACGGGCGATCGCGGGCTGGCTCATGGCAGCTCCTCGATGGTGAGGTTGCGGTTGGTGTAGATGCAGACATCGGCGGCGATTCCCAGGCTCCTTTCGACGATCTCGCGGGCCGACAGTTCGGTGTTCTCGAACAGCGCGCGCGCGGCGGACTGGGCAAAGGGGCCGCCGGAGCCAATCGCGGCCAGCGGCTGCTCGGGTTCTATCACGTCACCATTGCCGGAGATCACATAGAGATGGTCCGGATCGCCTACCAGCAGCAGCGCCTCCAGGCGGCGCAGGTAGCGGTCCGAACGCCAGTCCTTGGCCAGCTCGATGGCGGCCCGGGTGAGGTTGCCGAACTTGGTGAGCTTGCCCTCGAAGCGCTCGAACAGCGTGAAGGCATCGGCCGTGCCACCGGCGAAGCCGGCCAGCACCTTGCCCTCGTAGAGGCGGCGCACCTTGCGGGCGTTGCCCTTCATCACCGTGTTGCCCAGGGTTACCTGGCCGTCGCCGCCCAGCGCCAGCGTGCCGCCGCGGCGCACCGCCAGGATGGTGGTGCTGTGGGGATCGAATCGGTCGGTCATGGGGCTCCTGGGTTGGGGTTCAGCCGCGGGGTTTCACGCGGCGCGCGCGCGGATGCGCCTGATCGTACGTGTGGGCCAGGTGCTGGAAATCAAGATGGGTGTAGATCTGGGTGGTGGAGAGGTTGGCGTGCCCCAGCAGCTCCTGCACGCCCCTGAGGTCGTGGCTGGACTCCAGCAGGTGCGAGGCGAAGGAATGGCGGAACAGGTGGGGGTGCAGCTTCAGCGGCAGGCCATTGCGGCGCGCAAACGCCGCGAGCCGCAACTGGATGGCGCGTGCGCCCAGCCGGCGGCCATTGCGGCCCACGAAGACGGCAGTCTCGTCGGCCGCTGCCAGGCCGCCTCGCTGCGCCAGCCAGCGCCGGAGTGCTTCCACCGCCCTGGACCCCACGGGGACGATGCGTTCGCGCCGACCCTTGCCGAGGACAGTGACCAGCCGGGCCGCGAGGTCGAGCCGGGTCAGGTCCAGCGATACCAGCTCCGCCAGGCGCAGGCCGGAGGAATAGAACAGCTCCATGATGGCCAGGTCGCGCAGTGCGAGGACGGGGTCGCCCTCCCCGGCAGTGGCGGGAACCGGCGTCTCGAGCACCTTCTGCATGAGGTCGGCATCCACCGTGCGCGGCAGCCGCCGCGGCGCCTTGGGCGCGCGCACGTCGGTGGCGGGATTGTGGGCACACAGGCCCTCACGCTGCAGGAAAGCATAGAACGAGCGCACTGCTGACAGCCGCCGCTGGACGCTGCGCGGCGCGAGGCCTGCGGCGTGGCTGTGCGCACTGAACATGCGCACATGGCCGTGGTCGAGCGCGCTCCATTCGGCCAGGCCCTGCCGGTCACACCAGGCCGCAAGCCCGGCCAGGTCGCGCTCGTAGGCGCGCTGCGTGTGGATGGAGAGCCGGCGTTCCTGCGTGAGCCGCTGCAGGAATTGCGCGCGCGCCTGCGCGGCGTCAGGGCTCACGGCGCAGCCGCAGGCCCCGCGGGGGGCCTGTCAGTCGCGCGCCAGCGCATCGCTGGTGAGCTCGCCCAGCAGCGCCAGGAAGTCGGTGCTCATGCCGGGATGGAAGCGCTGGCTGTTGTTGCTGGCCAGCGCCAGCAGGCCAATGGGCGTGTCGTCGATGAGCGGCACCAGCGCCACCGAGCCCACGCCGGCCGCATCGGCGCCGAACAGGAACTCCCGCAGCGAGTCACGCACCTGGCCGCAGCGCGGCTTGCCGGAGGCGAACAGCGAATCGAAGGCCGCCATTTCCGGGTCATTGGCCGGAATGTTGCGCACGAATCGCAGTCCGCCGGTGTCGGCGCCGGTGCCCAGCAGCAGCAGCACCGAATGCGTGACGTCGAAGTCCTCGCGCAGCCCCAGCTCGATCTGCGTCTGGATGGCGCGGCGCGTGGGTGCCCGCATCAGGCGGCGCGTGAAGCGGTGGATCTTCGCCGTGAGCTGCTCGTTGGCGCGCGCGATCTGCACCAGCTCGTTGAAACGCGCATCGGCATTCTGGTTCTTCTCGCGCAGCAGCTCGATCTGCCGCTCGATCAGCGACACTGCCGAACCGCTGGCGTGCGGCACGCGCAGCGTGGCCAGCAGCTCGCTGTTGCGCTGGAAGAAATCAGGGTGGACCCGGAGCCACCCCGCGATGTCATCGTCGGTCAGGGCAATCGCGTCGCGGGCGGTGGAAGTGCTCATGGGTGGGAATGCATCCTCGAGATCAGAGTTCGAACTGGCCGGTGAAAGATACTGCAGCAGGACCTTCCAGCCAAAGATGCGTGCCGGGTCCATTCCACCTTGCGACCAGCAGTCCGCCGGGCAGCTGCACCTTCACTTCGGCATCAAGCAGGCCGGCGAGGATGCCCGTGGCCACCGCAGCACAGGCGCCTGTGCCGCAGGCCAGTGTCTCGCCCACGCCGCGCTCGAACACGCGCAGTTTCATCCGGCCGCGATCGATGATCTGGCGGAAGCCCACGTTCACGCGCTGCCGGAAACGCGGATGCCGCTCCAGCACCGGACCCACTTCGCCCACGGGCGCGGTGGCCACATCCGGCACATCGAGCACGGCATGGGGATTGCCCATGGAGGCGATGGCGAATTCAGCGCGTCCGCCGGGCAGGTCGATGAAATAGCGCGGGCCGGGTTGTCCGGCGGTGTCGAAATCCACTGACGCCGGCGTGAATGCCGGCTCGCCCATGTCCACTGCGGCGCGGCCGACTTCACCGAGCCTCGCTTCGATCAGGCCTGCGGGACTGCCAAGGCGCACCACGCCATCGCGCGAGACACCGCGCCGGCGGAGCAGATCGGCCAGGCAGCGCACGCCATTGCCGCATTGCTCCACTTCACTGCCATCGGCATTGAAGATGCGATAGAAGGCGGCGGTGTCGCCACTGCGCGGCGGCTCGAGCACCAGCGCCTGGTCGAAGCCGATGCCCGTGCGCCGGTCCGACAGCTGCCGCCACTGCGCGGGTGAAAGCGCGAGTCCGTCGCGCGCGGGCGCATCGAGCACGATGAAATCGTTGCCCGCGCCGTGCATCTTGGTGAAGTCGAAGCGCATCCCTGCTGCAAGGATACCCTACAGGCGTGCCTTCAGTTCTCCCGCCAGGCGCCGGCTCACGGCCAGCGGTTCGGGCATGCCGCGGACGCGCGCGAGGTAACTGCCATCGGCCTGCCGCTCCACCGCCTCGAGGAAGGCGCGGTTCACCAGTGCACCACGATGCACGCGCAGGAAGCGTGGGCCGAACTCGCTCTCCAGCTGCCGCAGCGAGTCATCCACCAGGTCGATGCCGCCGGCGTGGTGCACCGTCGTGTATTTCTGCTCCGCGAGCAGGCAGATGATGTCCTCGACGCGCAGCAGGCGGATGCCCTCGCGATGGCGTACCGGCAGGTGGGTGCGTGGTTCGGGCGCCGCCACCGCGGCCAGCTGCCGGCTCGAGAGCTTCTGCGCGCGCTCGGTGGCCGCCGCGAGTTTTTCCTTGCGCACCGGCTTCAGCAGGTAGCCCACCGCCTCGGCCTCGAAGGCTTCCATGGCATGCTCGCCATGCGCGGTGGTGAACACGATGGCCGGCGGATCGGGCAGGCGCGCCAGGTGCCGCGCCAGTTCCAGGCCCGACATGCCAGGCATGCGCACATCCAGGTAGAGGATGTCCGGCGCCAGCTTCTCCAGCTGCTGCAGCGTCTCGCCGGCGTCGCCGGCCTCGCCGACCACCTCCACCTGGTCCAGCTCGCGCAGCAGCGCGCCGAGGCGCGCGCGCGCGAGGGGTTCGTCATCGACGATCAGGGCCTTCAGGGTCACGGCCCATCATCCCGCGTTTGCCGGCGGGGCTTCAATCACCGGGAAGCGCAGCTGCACGACGAACTCGTCGCCCTCGCGTCCCGCGGTGACGCTGGCGCGGCTGCCGTGCAGCAGCTCCAGGCGTTCGCGGATGTTGCCGAGTGCAATGCCATGTCCCACGCGCGGCTCGCCTTCCAGCGGCAGCGGGTTGCGTACCCTGAGCAGCATCACCCCATCGCTGGCGCTGCCGCCGATGTGCACCTCGCCTCCCTGCGGCAGCTGCGACACACCGTGCAGGATGGCGTTCTCCAGCAGCGGCTGCAGCGTGAGGGCGGGAATGCGCGCCTGCATCGGCAGGGTGTCCACGTTCCAGGCCACGCGCAGGCGCGGGCCCATGCGCAGCTGCTCGATGCGCACGTAGGCGCGGGCGTTGTCCAGCTCCTCGGCGAGCGTGATCAGGCTGCGCTCCTCGTCGAGGCTGGCGCGGAACAGTTCGGTGAGGTCGAGCACCGCTTCCTCAGCGCGCCCCGGATCGCTGCGCGTGAGCGCGGCGATGGTGTTCATGCTGTTGTAGAGGAAGTGCGGACGGATGCGCGCCTGCAATGCATCGGCGCGCGAGCGCGCCTGTGCCTCCACGTTCAGCCGCCACTGCTGCGTCACGTAGGCATAACGCAGCACCAGCATGCCCACGATCAGGCCGATGCCGAGATTGCGGGCGAGGAAGATGCCGTGGTTCACCGGCAGCCGGCCGAGCAGCGCGTCGGGATTCAGCTGCGGGCTGTCGAGGATCCACCAGGCGATCTCGGAAATGGCGGCCACCACCGCCAGCAGCAGGCCCATCACCATGCCGGCACCGGCGGGTGCGGAAAGACTGGCGATGCGCCCGCGCAGCGCACACAGCAGCGCCGCGCCCAGCAGGCCCACCCAGATGAGGAACAGCAGCCGCCGCGCCAGGTCTCCCCAGAAGCCGGGACCGGGTCCGGGCGAGGCCAGCGTGAGCAGCAGCGCGGTCAGTGCCACGATGGTGAGCACCAGCAGCACCGCACGCGGTGCGCAGAAATCAGGCAGCAGCAGGGGCTTCATTCGCCGTTACCGGCGAAGCGGTGTCAGTTCGGACCGCAGGCCAGGTCGCGGGCGGCGCGCGCCTCGAGGCGGGCGCGGTCGATCTCCGCGCTGGTCAGGTACACGCGCTTGCCCTGCTCGTCGGTCTTGTAGATGCTGCGCGCCTTGATGGCCTCCTGGTAGGCGGCCTCGTACTGCTTGCACTGCTCGCCCTTGGCGGCATCGGCGGCGGCGCGCACTTCTTCGGCGACTGCATCAGACACCGGCAGCGGGCTGGAATCACTGGCCATCGGAGCGGCAGCCGGCGCAGCCGGTGTGGTGTTCTGCGGCGCGGCCTCGGAAGCCGGCTGCGCACGCGAGCCCGTGGTGCGCACCAGCTCGGCGCCCGGCCGTGGCTGGTCGGAATAGACCCAGGCGCCATCGGCGCCCTTCCAGCGGTAGATCTCGCCCGCGCCAAAGGCGCTGGCCATCAGCAGGGAGGCGGCAGTAAAGGTGATGATCGTGCGCATGGTGCCCTCTTCGGCCGGAGTATCGCCCTGACCGCCGGCCCCGCCCTGTGACCGGATTCACAGGTTCCTTATGACAGTCTACGCAAAGAAAAAGCCCCGGCAACCGCGAGGTCGCCGGGGCTATCCCTCAGGAGGGAAGTGCGCTGCCGATCAGTCGTAGGCCCGCTCGCCGTGCTCGGCGACGTCCAGGCCCTCGCGCTCTACTTCTTCGGTGGGGCGCAGTCCGATGGTGAACTTGATCAGGTAGAAGATGATCGCGGTCACGATGCCGGACCAGAACACCGAGAAGAGCACCCCCTTCAGCTGGATCACGAACTGCGCGCCCATCGAGGGCTCGAAGCCCTGGCCGCCGAGCGACTCGTGGCCGAGGATGGCGCAGGCCAGGGCGCCCACGATGCCGCCCACCGCGTGCACACCGAACACGTCCAGCGAGTCATCGTAGCCCAGGGCCTTCTTCAGGCCGGCCACCGCCCAGAGGCAGATCAGGCCCGCGACGATGCCGAGGATGATCGAGCCGGAGGGGGAGAGCACACCGCAGGACGGGGTGATCGCCACCAGGCCCGCCACCGCGCCAGAGGCCGCACCGAGCATGGTGGGCTTGCCGCGGAAGATCCACTCACCGAAGGTCCAGGCCATCACTGCGGCCGCGGTGCAGACGAAGGTGTTGAGGAACACCAGGCCGGCGCCGTTGTTGGCCTCGAGGCCCGAGCCCACGTTGAAGCCGTACCAGCCAACCCACAGCAGGGAGGCGCCGATCATCACGTAGGGCAGGTTATGCGGCGGCATGGCCACCTTGCCATAGCCCGTGCGCTTGCCGACGATCAGTGCACCCACCAGGCCCGCGATGCCGGCGTTGATGTGCACCACCGTGCCACCCGCGTAGTCCAGTGCGCCGGCCTTGAACAGCCAGCCCTCGGTGAACCACACCGCGCGGGCGATAGGCAGGTAGGAGAAGGTGAACCAGAGCACCGCGAACAGCAGCACCGCGCTGAACTTGGTGCGCTCGGCAAAGCCGCCCACCGCCAGCGCCGTGGTGATGGCCGCGAACGTGGCCTGGAAGGCGACGAACACGTATTCGGGGATCACCACGCCTTCAGTGAAGGTGGCGGCGTTGGTATCGGCTGTTATCCCCGACAGGAACAACCGGCTGAAGTCGCCGATCCAGGCGCCGGTGCCGTTGAAGGCCAGGCTGTAGCCGTAGATGACCCACAGCACCACCAGCAGCGAGAACACACAGAACACCTGCATTGAAACCGACAGCATGTTCTTGGCGCGCACCATGCCGCCGTAGAAGAGGGCAAGGCCCGGCACCGCCATCATGATGACCAGCAGCGTGCAGACCATCATCCAGGCGGTATCGCCCTTGTCCGGCGTTGGTTCTGCTTCCTGTGCGCCGGCCAGCGCCGGCAGCAGTGCCAGCGAAGCAAGCAGTGTTCCGCGCGCCCATCGCGAGGAAGTAATCGAGGCGAGATCAATGCGCATATGCGACTCCCAGCTGTTCTTAAGTTGCCGCTGTTCCGGTCTCGCCGGTGCGGATTCGAATGGCCTGTTCCAGATTTCCAACCAGTATCTTTCCGTCGCCGTTCCGGCCCGTTCGCGAGATGTTGGCGATGGCCTCGAGCACCGGCTCGACGATGGCATCGTCGACGGCGATCTCGACCTTGGCACGCGGCCCGTGCTCTGCTTCATGCACTTCGGTCACCGTCACGCCCTGCACCCCCAGTTGGGCGATGGCATGCCGCATCTCGTCCAGCTTGAAAGGCCGGACGATCGCAGTGATGATCTTCATGGCGTACATGTCGCAACGCAGCGAGCCTTGTTGGTATCCATTGCCTGATCCAGCGAACGCTCTGAACCCACCGGTTCGGCGCCCACAGGACCAGTGCAGAATCCGTGCCACGGTTCACGTACCGGCTAGCGCGCTCCAGATGGACCATGAGGTCGCAGTGCTGCACAGTGTTGGACAGATGCACGAAGTTGGTGCACCACCGTGGTGCATCACAGTCCTGGAGTGGCCATGATCGACAAACTGGACGTGAACGGACTGGTGCGCCAGCTCACCGAGAACCTGCCGGCCTCCCTGCAGGCCCTCAAGTCGGATGTGGAGGCCCATGCCAGCCGCGTGCTGCGCGACGCCACGCGCCGCATGGATCTGGTGTCCCGGGAGGAATTCGATGCCCAGGCGCGGGTGCTGGAGCGCAGCCGGGAGCTGATCGCCGCGCTGGAAGCCCGCGTGGCTGCGCTGGAGCGTGCAGCGGCGCAGGGCCAGCCGCCCGGCCCGCAGGCCTAATCTGCACGCTTCGCCCAGTTAACCGCGCCCCGGCGGACGCGGCGGCCGCCACAGTGGCCGCATGGGATTTGCACGAGTATTGAGCCGGGCCCAGGCAGGGCTGGCGGCCCCGCAGGTCACCGTGGAGGTGCACCTGGGCAGCGGGTTGCCCACCTTCACCATCGTCGGCCTGCCCGCAGCAGCAGTGAAGGAAAGTCGTGAACGCGTGCGCGCGGCGCTGGCAACCTGCGGGTTCGAACTGCCGGCGGGCCGCATCACGGTCAATCTGGCGCCGGCCGACCTGCCGAAAGAGGGCGGTCGCTTCGACCTGCCGGTGGCGCTGGGCATCTTGCTGGCCTCGCGGCAGGCAGAGCCACGCTTCGATGTGGCGCGCACCGAGTTCTATGGCGAGCTGGGACTGACCGGTGAGCTGAAGCCGGTGCCCGGCTTGCTGCTGGCTGCGCTGCATGCCGGCCGCGCCGGGCATGGCCTTGTCGTGCCGGCCTGCAATCTTGCCGAGGTGAGGGCTGCCGACGCCCGTGCGCGCGGCCTGCTGCATCTGCGCGAGCTGGTGGCAGGCGAGGCCGCCAGTGCAGACACACCCGAAGCATCGCCGCCGCGGTTGCCTGCCGAGCAGGCGCCCGTGCACGAGCTTGCCGACGTGCGCGGGCAGCACCATGCCAAGCGTGCGCTGCTCATTGCCGGCGCCGGATCCCACAGCTTGTTGATGCTCGGGCCGCCTGGCTCCGGCAAGACCATGCTCGCGCAGCGCCTGCCCGGCCTGCTGCCGCCACTGACTGCCGATGAGGCGCTCGAGGTCGCCGCGATCGCGGCTGTGGCGCAATGCATCCCGGGCGCCACGCCGCAAGCCACGCGCTGGCCTTCGACTCCACCCTTCCGGGCGCCGCATCATACGGCCTCGGCGCACGCCATAGTCGGCGGAGGCGCGGCCGTGCAGCCGGGGGAGGTGAGCCTGGCGCACCACGGCGTGCTGTTCCTCGACGAGCTGCCGGAGTTCGACCGCCGGGTGCTGGAATCCCTGCGCGAACCACTGGAATCCGGCCGCGTGAACGTGGTGCGCGCCAGCCAGCGCGCGGAGTTTCCCGCGGCATTCCTGCTGGTGGCGGCAATGAATCCCTGTCCCTGCGGCCGGCATGGGCTGGTCGCGCCCACCTGCCGCTGTCCGCCCACCAAGATCGAGCGTTACCGCGCGCGCATCTCCGGCCCGCTGCTTGATCGCATCGACCTGCAGCTGCGGCTGGCGCAGGTGGATGCAGAGACCCTGGTGGCCGAAAAGCCCGACAACGCAAAGGGTGCGATGACCACCGCCCAGGCGCGGGCGCTGGTCACCCGCGTGCGCCAGCGCCAGATGCTGCGACAGGGTTGTCTCAACGGCAGGCTGTCTCCCGCCGAAACGCTGCGGCATTGCCGGGCCGATGCGGCCGGACTGAAGTTGCTGGCGGAGGCCGCGTCAAGACGCGGCACCTCGGCGCGCGGCCAGCATCGCATCCTGCGCGTGGCGCGTACCGTGGCAGATCTCGAGGAGCGCGCGAGCGTCAGTCGCAGCGATATCGCCGAGGCGCTGTCGCTGCGACTTGAAGAGTGAAAGGTGAGCTGCCCGCGAGCTGTTACAGCTGCGAGAGCATGTGGTCGACGGCCTGCTTGACCAGATCGTCGCTCAGGTCGGTGCGGCCACCCTTCGCCGGCATGCCGCCCGGGCTCTTGTCCTTGAAGCCATGCAGGGCGTGTTCGTATAGCGTAGCCTTGCCCTTCGCCACACGCGGCCCCCAGGCAGCGGCGTCACCCAGGGGAGGCGCGCCCAGGGCCGGGGCCACCGCCGGCGAATGGCAAGCCGTGCAGGCCGCCTTGTAGACCTGTTCGCCGTTTTCCAGCACCACGGCCGCAGTCGACGTGGGCGTCTGCGACACCGGCGCGATCTTCAGCGCGGCATTGTCCTGCCCTGCCACGGCCACCCGCGCGCCGCCCCCCACGCGGTCAGCCACGGTCTGCTGCAGCAGCGGGTCCTGCATCACGGCGGCGTTCTGCTCCTTGCCCACATGGCGGGCCAGCGCAAAGACCAGGATCGCAAAGGCGACCAGCAGGCCGAGAACGACGCTGAAAACATTGAAGAAATGGGTATCTTGCTTGCTCACGTGGGGAAGTCCGCTCAGTTGGGGCAGGTCAAACCCCGGAATTATAGGGAACTGTTGCAGTTTGGGCAGTCCAACTGGACAGAGCCCGACTAAAATCAACGGGAACGGGCCGGACGGTGGTTGATCCAAGGGGTATGGAGATCGTGCCAAAGCGTTTCTTGTGTGCGGTCCTGGCTGCGGTGGCCCTGGGGCCCGCCCTGGCCCAGGGCGCGGAACCGGCTGCCGGCTCCCATTTTACTGCGATCAACACCTTCTGCGGCGACTGCCATAACTCCACCGACTGGGCTGGCGGCGTGGCTTTCGACACCTACGCCCCCACCGACGTGCCCAACGACATCAAGACATGGGAGGCCGTGGCCAGGAAGCTGCGCGGCCACCTGATGCCGCCGCCGGGCAACAAGCAGCCCTCGCAGGCAGAGCTCGACGGCATCATCAACTGGCTGGAGACCGGCCTCGACGCACGCCGCGAGACCCCGCGCGCCGGCTACGTCACCGCGCAGCGCCTCAACCGCACCGAATACGCCCATGCCGTGCGCACGCTGCTGGGCGTGGAGATCAAGGTGGAAGACCTGCTTCCGCCCGAGATCGAGATGGAGGGCTTCGACAACATCGCGGCAGTGCTCACCGTCTCGCCCTCGTTCCTCGACCAGTACATCGGCGCCGCGCGTTTCATCGCCAGGCGCGCCGTGGGCAATCCGCAGGCCACGCTGAGCAAGACGCTCTATACCTCCGCGCAGTCCGAAGGCGGCGAGATGCCGCTGGGCAGCGCGGGCGGCACGAAGATCACGCATTTCTTCCCGGCCGACGGCGAATACAGGCTGAGCATCGTCAACGATCTCACCGGTGGCCTGTATCCGAATGCCTCCATGTTCCGCCGCACCATCGTCGTGCTGGTGGATGGCAAGGAGGTTTTCCGGGGCGACCTCGGCGGCAAGGAAGACCTGGGCCTGGTCGACCGCGAAGCGCAGCTGGGCCGCGACAAGGTAATGGCGCGCTTCCAGAACATTCCCTTCCGCGCCACTTCGGGCTCGCACCAGGTCATCGTCACCTCGGTGGAGCGGGCGCGCGTGCTCTCAGATGACACCATCGGCGGTGGATTCGGTGGTGGTGGCGGCCGCGGTGGTGGCGGCATTGCGCCTAATGTGGAGATCGCGGGCCCGTTCGGCGAGGTTTCGCTGAGCCACTCGCCCAGCCGTGACCGCATCTTCGTCTGTCATCCCGCGAAGCCGGATGAGGAAAAGGCCTGCGCCACGCGCATCGCGCGCGAGCTGGCCACGCGTGCCTATCGACGGCCTGCCACCGAGGCCGACGTGGCCCGGCTGATGAGCTTCTATGAATCCGGCCGCAAGGAAATCGGCCACTTCGACGGCGGCGTGCAGGAGATCGTGATGGGCGCGATCTCCAGTCCCGACTTCCTCTACCGCGTGATTGCGCCGCGCGGCGACGGCCACGCACCGTACCCGCTGTCAGGCCTCGAGCTGGCCTCGCGCCTGGCGTTCTTCCTGTGGAGCGACGTTCCCGACGAGGAGCTGCGCAAGCTGGCGGTGGAAGGCAAGCTCAGCGACCGCATGGTGTACCAGCAGCAGGTGCTGCGCATGCTGGGCGACAAGCGCGCGATGGCGCTGGTCGACGGCTTCGCGATGCGCTGGCTCAACGTCGATGACCTGAAGGCGGTGGATCCCGACACCACCATCTTCCGCAGTTTCAACGAGGGCCTGCGCAGCGACTTCAGCACCGAGATCCGCCTGTTCCTCAGCGAGGTGCTGCTGCAGAACAGGAGCGTGCTCGACCTGCTGGATGCGGACTACACCTTCCTCAACCAGCGGCTGGCCTCGCACTACGGCATCCGCGGCATCAACGGCGAGCAGTTCCGCCGCGTGCAGCTCACCGACCCGACCCGCTTCGGCGTGCTGGGCAAGGCGGCCGTGCTGCTGCGCACTTCCTATGCCGACCGCACTTCGCCGGTGCTGCGTGGCGCGTGGATACTGGAGCGGCTCATCGGCACGCCGCCGACGCCACCGCCGCCGGGCGTGGAGACCAACCTCACGCCCAAGGAAGGCGAGCAGGCCACCACGCTGCGCAAGCGCCTCGAGGTGCACCGTTCCGTGCAAAGCTGCAACCAGTGCCATGGCGTGATCGATCCACTGGGCCTGGCGATGGAGAACTTCGATGCCATCGGCGTCTGGCGCACGCGCGAGGCCGACTCGCGTCAGCCGGTGGACTCCAGCAGCGTGCTGGCCGATGGCACGCGGATCAACGGGGTGGTGGAACTGCGTGAGGCCCTGGCGCGCCGTCCCGAGCAGTTCGCCTGGTCGCTGACGCAGAAGCTCTTGATGTATGCCGTCGGCCGTGAGGTGGAGGCGCAGGACATGCCGCAGGTGCGGCAGATCGTGCGCGACACGGCGCCGGGCAAATACCGCTTCTTCGACCTGGTGCAGGCCGTGGCCAATTCCGATGCCTTCCGCCTGCAGGGCCCGCCGCATCCAGACGTGAAGACCACGGTGGCGCAGCTCCACCCGGCACAGTAGGAGTCAAGCGATGTTCCTCACCAAGAAGCACATATCCCGCCGTGCCACGCTGAAGGGCATGGGTGTGTCACTGGCCCTGCCGCTGCTGGACGCGATGATTCCCGCGGCCACGGCCATGGAGAAGACCGCCGCGGTACCCAGGCCGCGCGTCGGGTTCTTCTACATCCCGCACGGCGCCATCATGGACAACACGCCCTACGGCAAGGAAGTCGACGCCTGGACGCCGTCAGGCGAGGGCGCGAACTTCACGCTGAACCGCATCATGAAGCCGCTGGAGAAGCACAAGCAGCAGCTGCTGTCCTTCGCCAACCTGGAGAACGCGGCCAGCGCGGGCTCGGTGCATACGCTGAATCCGGCCACATGGTTGTCCTCGACGCGGCCGCCGGGCGGCACGCCGGGCGCGAACATGGCCATCACGCTCGACCAGGTGATCGCAGGGGCCATCGGCCAGGAAACAGCGCTGCCCTCACTGGAGGTGGCGGCCGAAACCACCATCCAGTCCGCCGCCGGCGGCGGCTTCTACAGCACCACGCTGTCGTTCCGCGATGCGCACACGCCGCTGCCGATGGAGTTCAACCCGCGCAAGGTGTTCCTGCAGCTCTTTGGCGAGGGTGACACCGACGCCGAGCGTGCGCTGATCTCGCGCCAGACCACCAGCATCCTCGACCTGATCGCAGAGCGCACCAGGTCGCTGCGCGCGGAGGTGGGTCCGGAAGACAAGCGTGTTCTCGACAGCTACCTGGAGACCGTGCGCGAGATCGAGCGGCGGCTGGAAAAGGCCAAGGCACGCGATCTTTCCAGCGTGAAGCTGCCGAATGCGCCGGTGGGGCAGCTGGATGCCTTCGACGAGCAGGTGAAGATGATGTTCGACCTGATCGCGCTGGCCTACCAGGCCAACCTCACGCGCGTGGTCTCCTACATCATGGTGGCCGAGGGGACGAACCGGAATTATCCGTTCATCAACGTGCCGGATTCCTTCCACCCGCTCTCGCACCATGCCAATGACCGCGACCGGCTGGAGAAGCTCACCCGCGTGCAGACCTGGCACATGGAGCAGTTCGCGAAATTCCTCGACAAGATGGCCGCCACGCCCGATGGCGATGGCACGCTGCTCGATCATTCGATCTTCATGTACGGCTCGAACATGAGCAACAGCGACCGGCACAACAACTACCCGCTGCCGGTGATCCTGGTGGGCGGCGGCAACGGCAAGCTCAAGGGCGGCCGGCACATCGTGCCGCCCGAGAAGACGCCCATCGCCAACCTGCACCTCACGGTGCTCAACAAGCTGGGCATCCCGCGCGAGAAACTCGGCGACAGCACCGGCTACATCGCGGGAGTGTGAGCGTGGGTCGTGACCTGAACCGCCGCGATGCGCTGCGGCTGACGCTGGGTGCTGCCGCCGGCCTGTCGGTGATGGGCTGCGCCACGCAGGGTGCCGGCCGGGGTGGGGCGGCGAAGGCGGTGAAGTACACGCCAAAGGCCACGCCGCTGGCAGATCGCCTGCTGCTGGTAAGTGGCGCGGGCGGCAACGTGCTGGCGCTGCGCAGCGATGCAGGGGTGCTGCTGGTCGACACCGGTGCCGCCGGTGCCACCGCTGCATTGCAGGCCGAGCTGAAGCGCTTTGCTGGCGACACCCCCGTTACCACCGTGATCAACACGCACTGGCACGAGGCGGTCACCGGCGGCAACGACGTGTTCGCCACTGGCGGCGCGAAGGTGATCGCCCATGCCAAGGCCGCACAGCGCATGCGCGCGCGCCAATATGTGCCAGGCGAAGACCGCTATCTTCCCGCGCGCGAGAAGGTCGCTGTGCCCACCGAGGTGTTCTACCTCGGCAGCAAGGAGTTCACCTTCGGCGGCGAGCACATCGAATACGGTTACCTGCAGCAGCCGCATACCGACGGCGACCTGTACGTCTGGTTCAGGGATTCCAACGTGCTGGCGGTGGGTGATTCGGTGGCGCCGGTCTCCGATCCGCTGATCTGCTGGTTCGAGGGCGGCTGGGTCGGTGGCCGCGTCGATTCGCAGGAGGCCCTGCTCGCCAGGGGCGATGCGCAGACGAAAATCGTGGCCTCCACGGGCGGGGTGATCTCGCGCGCCGAGGTGGGCACCGAGACCGAGGCGCTGAAGGGGATGTTCGAGCGCGTGTCCGAGGCCATGCGCAAGGGGTTCACCACCGAAGACATGCAGCGCGCCAACCTGCTCAGTGACCTGCCCCGCACCTGGGCCGATCCCGACAAGGCTCTATACGATGCCCACAAGAGCATGTGGGCGCACTACAACAAGCTCTCCCACTCCATCGTCTAGGCGAGTCGGGCGAGGGAAAAATTTCCGGAGCCCTCATCCTGTCCGAGAGGGCTCCGGCAACTTTGGTTTGGACAAAGTTATGACTGGTGCAGTGTAGGTACGGGCGTCGTTGACCACCGTAGTCCCGCCGATGCAATGCCTGTAGGAATCCGCCGATAGGAGCGCTTCATGACTCACGCAGAGGAACCACGTCCGCCCCTGCCGCCCTTCGACGAGGAAGACGCTACGCGAAAAGTTCGCACGGCCGAGGATGCCTGGAACTCCCGCGATCCGCGCCGCGTCGCGCTGGCCTACACACCCGACAGCGTGTGGCGCAATCGCGCCGAGTTTCTCGCCGGCCGCAAGGCGATCGAGGAATTCCTCACCCGCAAGTGGAGCCGCGAACTCGACTATCGCCTGGTGAAGGAACTCTGGGCCTTCCGCGGCAACCGAATCGCGGTGCGTTTCGCCTACGAATGGCACGACGACTCCGGGCAGTGGTTCCGTTCCTACGGCAACGAGAACTGGGAGTTCGACGAGGGCGGCTACATGAAACGCCGCATTGCCAGCATCAATGACCTGCCGATCACCGAGCCGGAGCGCAAGTTCCGCTGGTCGGCCGGCAGGCGTCCGGATGACCATCCGGGCCTGTCGGCGCTGGGGCTGTGAGGCGCCGTCAGGGCGCCACGTTGCTCGCGTGGCGCAGCACCAGGCGCCACTGCCCGCCCTGACGCTCCCACACATGGGTGACCCGCCGCTGCACCTTCTGTCCGGGCTGCGCGCCCTGCAGTCCCTGCACGTTGGCGCCAAATACCACCGTTTCCAGTCCGACTGTGTAGGCCACATCCCCGCGCACGGTCACCTCCTCGGTTTCATACGTGGCCGAGGTGTAGGGCGGGGCGCCGCCTCCGGTGAGCACGGCCAGCAGTTCTGCGCGGGTGACACGCACGCCGGAGGGATTCACCAGCATGAACGTGGGGGCGAAGAAGCGTTCCAGCGCGGCCCGATCGCCGGCGATGGCCGCACGCGCCTGCTGCTGCTCGATGTCACGCAGGGTGGTTGCGTCCGCAACGGGCGCCGCAGCCGGCAGCAGCGTGGTGTGGGCAGCGAGCAGCAGCAATGAAGCGGTGATGCAGGCCCGGCGTCGCATGGCTTAATCCCCCTGGCCCGCCTGCCGGGCCTTGATCTGCAGCAGGGCCACGAGCATCCGGTCGCGCTCGCGCGCCACGGATGCCATGTCCCAGTCACCCATCTGCTGTTCGGCGCTGTCGAGCACGGCGCGCTTTACCTCCTCGGTAAGACGCGTGGCGAACAGGTCCTGCCAGTAGTCATCCATCGGTGGCCCAAGGTGCTCGAGGAGATGGCGCAGCCCTCCCTCGCCGCCCGACAGGGACTGCGTGGCAAACGGACCGCGGATCCCCCAGCGCAGGCCGGGTCCGTTCGCAATCGCGGCATCGATGTCTTCCACCGTCGCCACCCCGGCGTGCACCAGGCCATAGGCCTCGCGCCACAGCGCTGCCTGCAGCCGGTTGGTGACGAAGCCCTTCAGCTCCTTGTGCAGGGCGATGGGCTTGCGGCCCGCGGCGCGGTAGAAGTCCATGGCCGTGCGCACCGCTTGCGCGGAAGTGAGCCGCCCGCCCACCACTTCCACCAGCGGGATCAGGTGTGGCGGGTTGAAGGGATGACCGATGAGCACGCGCCCGGGACGATTGCAGGCCGTCTGGAATTCCGAGGCCGGGATGCCCGATGAGCTGCTGGCGAGGATGGCATGCGCCGGCGCAGCCTCATCGAGCATGGCGAAGATCCCGCGCTTGAATTCCAGCCGTTCCGGCCCGTTCTCCTGTACGAAGTCCGACTGCGCCACGGCTTCGCGCTCGTCGGTGCAGAACTGCAGCTGGCCGGGATCGCTGCCCCTCGCGGCGCCAAGCGCAACGGCATCGGGCCACTGCCGCGCCACCTGCTCGCGCAGGCGCTGTTCGGCGCCGGGCGCCGGATCGGTCGCCGTCACCCTGAAGCCATGCGCCAGAAAACAGGTGCACCAGCTTGCGCCGATCACGCCCGTGCCGATGACGGCCACGTTGCGGATGGACGCCGGCTGCGCCATGGTGTGGGGGGTCGGGTCCATCAATCTTCTCCGCGTCCGGGCCCGGCAGGATGCCGCATATTTCCTGGCCTGGCGACTTCCTCAGCGTGCAAGCCGGGCGGTTGGCAACCCGTCATTCCTGACTTGCGTGTCGGAAGATTCTTACCCAATTCCGGCCACTCCTGACCGAAAACAGCCTCCGCCGAACCGGCACTCATACCTACAATTTCCCCGGGGGTTCGTCATCCACGGGTGTCCTCATGAACAACCGCAAGACCGGCCGTAGCTGCCTCCCCGCCCTGAGCCTTGTCGCCGCGGCGATCCCTGCCGTCGCGACGGCCGCCGAAGACGGGTCCGGGCAGGAACAGGACCAGGAACTGGAGGAGGTCATCGTCACCGGTTCGCGCCTGACGCGTGCTGCTGATGAGATGCCCAATCCCGTGCTCACCGTGCAGGCGGAAGACCTGCGGCAATCCGGCTACACCAACCTGACCGACGCACTGGTGCAGATTCCCGCGCTGGTCGCCTCGCAGACCCGCTTCGACAATTCCGGCGCCCGCGCCGGGATCGGAACCGCGGGCCTGAACCTGCTGGACCTGCGCAACCTCGGCACCGACCGCACGCTGGTGCTGGTCAACGGCCGCCGCCACGTCGGTGGCGTGCCCGGATCGGCCGCCGTCGATCTCAACAGTATCCCGATCGACCTGATCGAGCGCGTGGACGTACTGACCGGAGGTGTGTCGGCCATCTACGGTGCCGATGGCGTGTCGGGCGTGGTCAACTTCATCACCCGCCGTGACTTCGAGGGATTGATCATCCGCGGCCAGGGCGGTCTCTCGGAGCTGGGCGACGGCGGCAACCGCTTCTTCTCGCTGACCCGCGGCGACAACTTCGCCGACGGCCGCGCCAACCTGACGCTGAGCTACGAGTACAGCGCCGACGGCCGCGTCCGCGAGACTGGCCGCCCTCGCGCTGGTGACCCGCTGCGGTCCTGGTCGATGCAGCGCAACCCGGGCGACTTCCCGGATGACCCGGACGTCTACGACCGCATCCCGCTGAACGACCTGCGCTACGCCAATACGGCCGCGGGTGGCGCCTTCAACACGGACTGGGTCCTTGACGAAGAGACCGGGGGCTTCCGGGCCAACTTCAACGGCACCGGCACCCCCTTCGACCAAGGCCTGCTGCTGCCCAGCACGGGCCTCGTGCAGGGCGGCGACAGCACGCCGGTGGCCGGCTATTCGGGCGACCTGCAGGCAGAGTCGCGCCGTCACTCGGCGAACCTGTTCTCGAGCTACCAGCTCAACGACTCGGTGCGCCTGTTCGCCGAAGGCAAGTACGTCAACACCCGTACCTGGAACCAGAGCCAGCCCAGCTTTGATTTCTACACCTTCGTCTCCGCCGAAAACCCGTTCATGCCGGATTCGATGCGCGATGCCATCGATGAGGACGCCGCGGCCGACTGGGGCATGCCCGCCGGCGTACTGATGAACCGCGACAACTTCGATCTGGGACGCCGCCAGGATGACGCCACCCGCCAGACGCTGCGCAGCGTAGTGGGCATCGACGGCACCCTGGGTGCCGGCGGACCGCGCTACGAGATTTCCTACACCTTCGGCCAGAGCCGCATCCGCAACGTGGACGTCGGCACCCGCGTCGAGGAGCGCTACTTCGCTGCGCTGGATGCGGTTGACGAGGGTCAGTTCCTGACCGGTACACCCAGCGGCAACGTAGTCTGCCGCATCGACCTGCAGCCGGCCGGCACGGCAGTGAACGAGGACAACATCAACTGGGAGAGCTTCATTCCGTCCGGCGACGGCAGCGGTGTCCCGGTGACCTTCACTCCAGGTGCGAACAGCGGCTGCATGCCGTTCAATCCCTTCGGTGACGGCGTTGCCAACGCGGCCTCAATCGACTTCATCCGCCTGGACGCCGTCACGAAGACACGCCTGTCGCAGCACGTGGTGAGCGCCACGCTGAGCGGCGACTTCTACCGCTTCTTCACGCTGCCGGCGGGCGACGTGCAGTGGGCGGCGGGCCTGGAATACCGCAAGGAGAAAAGCCGCAGCAATCCCGACGAGCTGATACAGCAGGAGCTGCTGTGGGGCTATCCGCTGATCCTGCCGGATTCCGGCAGCTTCGACGTCAGGGAGGCGTTCTTCGAGGTGGGCATTCCGTTGCTGCGCAACGCGCCGCTGGCCCACTCGCTGGACATCGGCGGCGCGGTGCGCCTGTCCGACTACTCCACCGTGGGCAAGACCACGACCTGGAAGGTGGATGCGCGCTGGGCGCCGGTGCGCGACCTGGCCTTCCGCGGCACCTGGTCCGAAGCCGTGCGCGCGCCGAACATCGGTGAGCTGTTCTCGCCGGTCTCGGGCACCTTCGAGTTCGTAGACGATCCCTGCGATCCGCTGTACATCGCCGAGGGCAGCGAGTTCCGCGAGGTCAACTGCACGGCGCTGCTCACGGGCCTGGGCGTCGACCCGGCCACCTTCAACCCGAGCAGCGATCCGGAAGCCACCACCAATCTGCCCGGCAGCCTGGCCGGCAACCCGGAGCTGCAGGAGGAGACGGCAAAGAGCTGGACCGCCGGCTTCGTGCTGCGGCCGGCCGCGCTGCCCGACCTGATGCTGAGCTTCGACTGGTACAACGTGAAGCTGAAGAACGCCGTGGCGATCGCCACCGCGCAGGAGCTGGTGGACTTGTGCGTGGACCAGCCCACGCTGGACAACTCCTTCTGCGATGGCATCGAGCGCAACGCCGGCACGGGATACGTCGAGGGCTTCATGATGATGCCGCGCAATGTGGCGCGCTTCACCACGGCGGGCGCAGACCTGACGGTGCGCTACGCCTTCGCGCCGCTGCCTGACATGGGCCGCTTCGAGTGGAAGCTGGCAGGCGGCTACCTGGATGAGCTGACTTTCATTGCCACCCCGGGGGCCGAGGTTTCGGACGAGCGCATGGACTCCTATGCGCCGAAGTACACGGCGAGCACGGACCTCACGTGGCGCCGCGCGAGCTGGGCCGTGAACTACGGCGTCAACTACTTCAGCAAGACGCGCCGCTTCAGCGAGGACCAGAAGCGCGCCAATCCGGACATTGCGGATCCCAGGTACTTCAACTACGGCGCCAAGTGGGTGCACGACGTGCAAGCGGCCTACACCGTGCCCACCAATGGCCTGGAGGTGTACCTGGGTGTGAACAACCTGTACGACCGCAAGCCCAGCTTCCCGGGCGCCAACTATCCGGTGGGCTTCATGGGCCGCTACATTTATGGTGGCGCGCGGTTCGAGCTCGGCCGCTGAGCAGGACGCACAGGCAAGAGCCGCAAAAAGCGCCCCCGCTTCGCGGCGGGGGCGCTTTTTTCAGCGTGCCGAAGCCTTCAGCGCCTGGTCGATGTCTTCCTTCAGGTCATCGATGTGTTCCAGGCCGATGGAAAGGCGCACCATGTCCTCGGTTACGCCAGCCTTGGCCAGCTCTTCGGGCCCGAGCTGGCGGTGCGTGGTCGACGCCGGGTGCGTGGCCAGCGAGCGCGCATCGCCGATGTTCACCAGGCGGATGATGAGCTTCAGTGCGTCGAGGAACTTCGCGCCGGCCGCCCGTCCGCCCTTCACGCCGAAGGTGAGGATGCCCGAGGCCTGGCCCTTCATGTACTTCTTCACCAGCGCATGGTCCGGATGATCGGGCAGGCCGGCGTACTTCACCCAGGAAACCTGTGGATGGGTCGACAGGAACTTCGCCACCTCCAGCGTATTGCTGCAGATGCGGTCCATGCGCACCGGCAGCGTTTCGATGCCCTGGAGGATCAGGAAGGCATTGAACGGCGACAGCGGCGCGCCCATGTTGCGCAGGGGCACCACGCGCGCGCGGCCGATGAAGGCCGCCGGGCCCAGCGCCTCGGTGTACACCACGCCGTGGTAGGACACATCAGGCTCGTTCAGGCGGCGGAAGCGGTCCTTGTGCTCGGCCCAGGGAAACTTCCCCGAGTCGACGATGGCGCCGCCAATGCTGTTGCCATGGCCACCCAGGTACTTGGTCAGCGCGTGCACCACGATGTCGGCGCCGAAGTCGAAGGGCCGGCACAGGTAGGGCGTGGGCACGGTGTTGTCGACGATCAGCGGCACGCCGTGCCTGTGTGCGATTCCGGCCAGGGCGGCAAAGTCGGTGACGTTGCCCAGCGGGTTGCCGATGGACTCGCAGAAGACGGCGCGCGTGCGGCCGTCGATCAGCTTCTCGAAGGAGGCGGGATCGGAGGCATCGGCGAAGCGCACCTCGATGCCGTACTGTGGCAGGGTGTGCGCGAACAGGTTGTAGGTGCCGCCATACAGCGCCGCGGCGCTGACGATATTGTCGCCCTGCTCGGCGATGGTGAGGATGGAGTAGGTGATCGCCGCCATGCCCGAGGCCAGCGCCAGTCCTCCCACGCCGCCCTCCAGCGCCGCCACGCGCTGCTCCAGCACCGCGTTGGTGGGATTCATGATGCGCGTGTAGATGTTGCCCTCCACCTTCAGGTCGAACAGGTCGGCCCCGTGCTGGGCGCTGTCGAAGGCATAGGAAGTGGTCTGGTAGATGGGCACGGCCACGGCTTTGGTGGTGGGATCGGGCGTGTAGCCCCCGTGGACGGCGATGGTTTCCGGACGCATGAGTTCCTCCAGGAAGGCGCGAGCGAGGGGCGATACTAGAGGGGCTTGGCAGCAGCGGCAATTGGCAGGTCCCGCACGGGAACGCGGGATCGACTACCGCCTGGCTGGCTCCTGGCGGCGGGACATCCATGCCCCGCCGGCCAGCAGAGTGAGGAGGGCGAGCGCGGGCCAGTCGAAGCTGCCCCCGCCGCCTTGCACTTTCACCCTGGCGGTGCCACTGCGCACCTGCTGTTCGAAGCGCGTCAGTTCAGCGTCGAAGCGCTCGATCATCTGGTCGGACGCCGCATGGAAGCCTGACGTGCGCCGCTCGCGCAGCCGGGGTTCCGCGTTGAGGGCGGTGGTGACGCCTTCGCGGTTGTCCATGCCCGCCGCTCGCAGCACCAGTGAGCGGCTGGACGGATGGATCACCGCCATGTCCAGCACCGTCGTGACATCCTGGTTGGTGCCGGGAAAGATGACTCCGCCGACGATGCTGAGGTAGGTCAACGAAAGAGGATTGTCGTCCTGGTGCGAAACCTGGTCATAGGAGACCAGCGCCAGCAGGTCCATGTTGTAAAGCCGTTGCAGGGCGGCCAGGCCGCTCGTTCCCGGATTCTGGCTGAGGTAGTAACCCGGAATCTCCACGATATCGCGGACGAAGGGGCGGCTGCCGAATCGTTCCCGGATGCGTTCCAGGATCGCGCTCTTTTCCACCTCGTCGATTGCCACCTGCCCACCGGCCTGCGGAAGAAATGCCAGGCCAACGGTCAACGGCAACTGCAGCTCGGGAATTTCCACCTCGACGGGAGGGGGCTCACGGCCATACAGATATTCCACCAGCGTGGAACTGCGATAGTGACGCGGCCCGGTCGAATACATGCCGGCGCATCCGGATAGCGCCAGCGTCAGGATGGCGGCTGCTGCAACGATGATCTTCTTCACCGGGATTCCCCTGTTGTTCTGGTGGGGGTATCTCAGCGCCAACCATCGCTGTCGGGCCAGCGCAGCAATACGAGTGTCCGGCCAATGGACGTCTGGTATCACGCGGTGATACCTTCATGCCATGCGTCGCGCTTCCCTTTCCTTGCTGGTGGCCGAGTTGAAACGCTCGCTGCGCGAACAGCAGATTACCTATGCGCAGGTCGCCAGCAAGATCGGCGTCAGCCTGCCCACCGTGAAACGCATGTTCTCGCGCGGGGATTTCACGCTCGAGCGCTTCGAGCGTATCTGCGCCATCGCTGGCAGCTCACTGGCGGAGGTGGCGGCGCGGGCCGGTGAGCGCACCGCGCCGGCCACCCAGCTCACCCACGCGCAGGAGCAGCAGATCATCGGCGACCCGCGCCTGTTGCTGGTCACCTGGCTGGTGCTCAACCGCGCCACGCTGGCTGACATCGTGCGCGACTACAAGCTGACCGAACGCGAGGTGCTGCGGCAGTTGATCCGACTCGACCGGATGAAGGTGATCGAGTTGCAGCCGGGCAACCGCGCGCGGCTGCTGGTCAGCCGGCATTTCAGCTGGCGGCCCGGCGGGCCGGTGCAGAAGTACATCCACGAACGCATGCTGCGCGACTTCCTGGCCAGCCCATTCGCTGGTGACGACGAGGAGTTCTGGTTCCATGGCGGAGAAGTCTCCGACGCGACGATGGGCGCATTGAAGAGCGCACTGCGGGCCGCAGCGCGCGAGTGCGCCGCCGTGCTCGATGCAGAGCGCGCACCCCCCGACAGCCGGCACGGCGCGGCCTTCGTGGTGGCCCTGCGCCGCTGGACCTACAGCGGCTTCGCGCCATTCCGGCGCTGAGCCGGGTCGGCTCCCGCACGGGCAGGGCAGCTCCGGGTGGTGAAAGCGCCTACGCCTTGAGACTGGATGCGAGTAGGCACTCTGCCGCCTGCCGCGCCGCCAGGGATGCGCTGCCGTCGGGTTGCCAGGAGACAGCTGCGCCTTCATAGAGCACTTCAAGCTGGCGCGAGAGCGTCGCCGGATCACTGGCCCCAGCCTGCGTCGCCAGCTCCCGGAACAACCCGCGCAACCAGCCGCGAGATGCATCGCAGACGCTGCGTGCCCCATTGTCATCGCCCAGTTCGGCACTGGCGCTGGCGCTGCTGCCGCTGTGGCTCCTGCGGCGCTGATAATATGGCCCCCCGGAATTTCGAAAGGAAGAGGGGCGAGACATGAAGTCACTGGCATTGCGCGCGACGTCAATCGCGCTGGGGTTGGTGCTGCTGCTGCCTGTGGCAGCTGCGTCCGATGCGGAATGGATGCCGGATGCGCGTGCCAACTCCGCCCCTGTCACCGTCACCCGCGCGCAACTATACGCCGTGCTCGACAACTACCTGGCGGCGCTGAAATCGCAGAACCCCGCCGGCGTGAAGTGGGCGAAGCAGGTGCGCAACACCGAGAACAATGTGGCGCTGGTGGTGGGCGATGGCCTGTGGCGCACCATTACGGCGCTGGGCACCTACGACCTGCGCTTCGCCGACCCGCAGCTCGGGCAGGTCGGCTTTTTTGGCACCGTGACCGAAACCGAAGAAACCGCGGCCTTCACCCTGCGACTCAAGGTGGTCGACGGGCAAGTGGCGGAAGTCGAGACCCTGGTGGTGCGCCAGCTGGATTCCGGCATCAAGTTCGAAGGCCAGAAATTCGAAAACAAGCCAGCCTTGAACGAAATCCTTGGCGCAGCCGAGCGCCTGCCCCGGGCACGCATGGTGTCACTGGCCAATGGCTACTTCGACACGCTGCAGCTCAATGACGGAACCCTGTTCACCAGGTTCCACCGCAACTGCAATCGCGTCGAGAACGGCGTGCAGACCACCAACAACCCGGGTTTCACGGCCGTACCAGTGGCCCGCCTGGGGTGCGAGCAGCAATTCCGCCTGGGCAACTACCGCTATGACACGCGGCTGCGGGGCCGTCGCTACGTACTGGTGGATGAAGAGCGGGGCCTGGTGATGGCTGCTGCCTTCATCGACCATGGCGGATACATCCACGACTACGAGCTGACCGATGGCACCAAGGCGCGCTCGCCCGTGCACCGGCCGCACAGCTTCTACCTGCTGGAGCTGTTCAAGCTCAAGGAGGACAGCATCGAGCAGGTCGAGGCGAACTTCATCACGGTGCCCTATTCCATGCCCTCGCCCTGGGACGACTGGGCCCGATAGGCGGCACGGCGTGGCCTGAGGCTGGATGACCGGGCGCGACGCTGATGGATTCGTTGATCAATGCCGCCGCGCGATGGCTGGCCGCCGGAAATCCCATCGCCGCACTGAAGCTGGTGGCCTTGCGCAATGACGCTGCTGGTCTCGCCCTGCGCGGCATTGCCCTGGCTCAGCTTGGCGAGCACGTCCGCGCGCGGGAACTGCTGCGCGCGGCCGGGCGTGCCTTCGGTCCGCGCGAACCGGTGGCGCGGGCGCGCTGTGTGGTGGCCGAGGCGGAAATCGCGCTGGCATCGCGGGACGTGGGCTGGGCTGCGAAGCGGCTGGAGACCGCGCGCGAGGTGCTTGAGCACCACGTTGATATGGCCAATGCAGAGCACGCGCGCCAGTTGCGGATGCGGCAACTGCTGCTCACGGGTCAGCTTGATGAACTGGAGAGCGCATTGTCTGCGACGCACCAGCGCCGCAACCTGTCGCCTGCACTCGAAGCGGGAAGGGAGTTGCTGGCGGCGCAGCTGGCCTTGCGGCGCATGCGCCCGAAGGCGGCACGGGCCGCGATGCAACGGGCGGCAGAGGCGTCACGTCGCGCCTCCGTCCCAGCGCTGCTCGCAGAAACCCGGGTCGCACTCCAATCCCTCGATGCACCTGCCGCGCGGCAGATTTCCCGCGGCAACGATCGACTGCTGACCATCAGTGCGGTGGAAGCCTTGCTGGCGTCACGTGCACTGCTCGTCGACTGCTGGCGGTTTGCCGTCCGCCATGCAGGTACGGTGATTCCCCTGGTCACGCGCCCCGTGTTGCTGGGCATCGCCCGCATCCTTGCAGAGGCATGGCCTGAAGGCGCCTCGCGCGAGACGCTGATTCACGGCGCATTCCGGATCAAGTCTGCCGACGAGTCGCACCGCGCGCGCCTGCGCGTCGAGATCGGAAGGCTGCGCAAGCTGCTGGCCCCCGTGGCTGCCGTCGAGGCAACGCCAGCCGGATTCATGCTCAAGCCATTGCAGGCGCGCGCTGTGGTCGTGCTGGCGCCATTGGTCGAGGACCGGCATGCCGATGTGCTGGCCGTGCTTTCCGACGGCGAGTCCTGGCCCACCTCTGCAGTAGCTGCAGCACTGGCCATCAGCCCACGTTCGGTGCAGCGCGCACTGGAAGCCCTGGCGCGCGCCGGCAAGGTCCAGCCCGTGGGCCGCGGTCGCGCCCGGCGCTGGACGACCTCACCACCTTTGCCCGGATTTGCGACGCTCTTGTTACTCCCGCCCTCGCTGCCCACTGACTAGGATGCACAGACCGGCAGAAAACAGGGATCGAGAAATGAAACAGGCGGAGATCATTGCGGAATTCGGGCCATTTGCCGGCGTGGATGCCGTGCATGGTGTGACCTTCGATGGCGCGCGGGTGTGGTTCGCCTCAGGCGACAGGATCAACGCCCTCGATCCGGACGGCGGTGCGATCAGCCGCTCAATCCAGGTGCCCGCCCACGCCGGCACAGCCTTCGATGGCAAGCACCTGTACCAGATTGCAGAATCGCGTATCCAGAAGATCGACCCCCGGACCGGCAAGGTCGTCGATTCGATTCCGGCCCCCGCAAACGGTGGTGATTCCGGTCTCGCCTGGGCGGAAGGATCGCTATGGGTGGGACACTATCGCGAGCGCAAGATCCATCAGGTCGATCCCGCTACGGGCGAGGTGTTGCGCACCATCGAGTCCAACCGTTTCGTCACAGGCGTCACCTGGCTGGACGGGGACCTGTGGCACGGCACGTGGGAGGGCGATGACAGCGAACTGCGCCGCATCGACGCGAAGACCGGCGAAGTGAAGGAACGGCTCGAGATGCCACCGGGCAAGATGGTTTCAGGGCTTGAATCCGATGGCCGCTCGCGGCTCTTCTGCGGCGGAGGAAAATCAGGAAAGCTGAGGGTGGTGAAGGCGCCAGGAAAGGCCTGAGCCGCTTCGCGGCTGCCGCTCATCCAGTAGCGCGCAGGGGAATTTTCAGGCAGCCACCAACTTGCCGGTCGTCCCTGCCGTCTGACACACTGGACATCACGGCTTGGATGCCGGCATTGGTGCAGCCCGTGTTCACGCGACTTGATCATTTCCTGGTCATGACCCACGACGTCGATGGCACGCGCGACTTCTATCGCGATGTGCTCGGCTTCGAAGATGGGCTGCGGCCTGACCTGGGTTTCCTGGGTCATTGGCTGTACCTGGGAGACGTCGCGGCCATCCACATTGCGGACTGGGAAACCTACACGGCGCACAGCCGGCGGCTGGGCATTCCGGTGACTGTGCCGGCGCCGGGTACCGGCGTGCTGGATCATGTGGCCTTCAACGCGCCCGGCGACCGGCATCCGGTGCTGGCGGAACGCCTGCGCGCGAGGGGCCTGCGCTTTCATCCGCACGATTCGCCGCAAATCGGCCTGCGACAGATCTTCCTCGAAGACCCCAACGGGCTGAAGCTGGAACTGAACTTCTGGGACCGGCAGGGAGCCTGAGGGCGGTACAATTCCGCGGCTGCGTCAGCACAGGCAGCGTAATGCCGGGTTGGGGTGCATGAGGGTAGAAGGAATCCAGTCTTTCGGGGACCAGGATGGCTGCGGCATCCAGGCACGGATTAGCCCCGACCGTAGCGGTGTCGCACCGTTTGATTGCTGGATGCGCTTTCCGCCCGTCTACCGGCCGATGCTCACTGAGTCTGCCAACCCATTCCTCGCGCTGACGCTGCTTCCGGCCATGATCCTTGGCGAACCACTGCATATCGACGGCGCCGTCTCTTCGTCGCTGCTTGCCAATTCGGAACGACTGCAACACATCTATCGGCGCTGGGTGAAAGGCGCGCAGATCATTTCCGTCACGGCCCGCTCAAGCACACCCGAGGCGGCTCCCACGCACAATGACGGCGTTGGCTGCTTCTTCTCCGGCGGTGTGGACTCGTTCAATTCACTTCTGACGCACAAGCGCAACATCACTCATCTGGTGCTCATCTCGGGCTTTGACAAGGGTCTGCGAAATCCGGCGGTGCTTGAAAAGGCGCGCATTGCATTGCAGGAGGTGGCAGCGGCCTTTGCCAAACAGCCGCTTGAAGTCAGCACCAACATCCGCCAGTTCACCGACCCTCTTGCGTCCTGGAGCTTCTACCATGGTGGTGTGCTGGCGGCGGTGGCGCTGGCGTTGTGCCGTGGCATCGGCACCTTTCTCATTCCATCGTCATATTCCTACGATCAGTTGCATCCCTGGGGCAGTCATCCTTTGCTGGACCCGCTGTGGTCCATTCCGGGCCTGCAGACCATCCACGACGGCTGCGAACTCTCGCGTTACGAGAAGGTCGCGCATATCGCGAAGACAGATCTCGCACTGGCGCACCTTCGGGTGTGCTGGGATACGGGGGAGGGGAGCGATTCCAACTGCGGCAAGTGCGAGAAGTGCCTGCGTACGATGTTGAACCTCTACCTGAACGGGGCGCTGGCCAGATGCCCCACATTCCCGAGCCCACTCGTGCCGCGCGCCCTCGCCAGCGTCCGCCTCAGGACCGAGGGACAGATGGCCTTCATGCAGGAAAACCTTCGCGAACTGGCGCTTCGCCAGGGCAGCTACGACAGGACGTTGTACCGGGCGTTGCGCCGGGCAATGTGGCGCGGGCGGATCAGGCGCGCGGCGCGGGTGCTGGTCGGGAAGAAATGAGGCGGCCCCGCTGATCAAGCGGGGAACAGAATGCGCGTTGGTCCTGCTGCCTTACACAACAATGGGGGAATGCAGATGAATCCTGATGTCCGGACCACCGTTACCTGTGCAGTCCTGTTTGCGGCAATGGGTGGCCTCGCCGGCTGCGGGCGCGAGGCTCCGGTCACCCGCAATCCGGCCGTGGCCTGTGCTGAATTATTCGGCAACACGGCATTTGCCCAGATGCAGGTCACCGGTGTCACCTACCTGGCCGCCGATGCAAGCCTGCCGGGAAGATGCGAGGTGCAAGGCATCATCCGTCCAGAGCCAGGCTCGGAGATCGGCGTCGTCTACCGTTTCCCCGAGGACTGGAATGGCAAGCTGCTGGCCCTGGGCGGAGGCGGCTGGATGGGCAATATCACCTTGCAGGCGGCCTCGCCGGGCCTCACGCAAGGCTATGCCACGTTGCAGACCGATGCCGGCCACACGACGGGCACGGGCTTCGATGCTTCGCCCTGGGCCCTCAACCCCGATGGCACGGCCAATCAGCCGAAGCTCGAGGATTTCTCGCATCGGGCCATCCACCTGATGACGGAGCGGGGCAAGCAGGTGATCGCCAGCCACTATGGCAAGCCGGCGACCCGCGCCTATTACCAGGGATGCAGCACCGGTGGGCGCATGGGACTGATGGAAGTACAGCGTTACCCGGAGGACTTCGACGGCGTCATCGCCGGCGCGCCAGTTCATACCTTGCAGACGCAGACCAGCGCCCAGCTGCGCTCGCTGGCGTTTGCCGCGCCCGGTGCCCGGCTTGATGCAGCCCACCTTGAACTGATTCACGGCGCGGTCATGAAGGCCTGTGATGCCAGGGATGGCGCGGCCGATGGCGTGCTGCGGGATCCGCGCGCCTGTGACTTCGACCCGGGCGTACTCCAGTGCGCGAGGGGAGCATCCGGGGCGAGCTGCCTGACGCCCGCGCAGGTCAACGCCGTGCGCAAGGTCTACGAGGGCCAGAAGGCCGACGATGGCAGCATCGCAGCCTTCCCGCTGGAGAAGGGTGGGGAAAAGGGCTGGGTGCGTTTTGTGCCCGCCACCGAGCCGGGCGATCCGGGCACCAACAGCGGCGGCCTGCACGCACTGCGCGGTCCGCTGCTGGGTGATCCGCAGTTTGCGCTCGATCGCTTCACGTCGAACGATGTTCCGCGTCTGCGTGCGAGCTGGCTGGGCCGCACCTATGAAGCCAGCGACACCGACATCAGCGCATTCACCGCGCGCGGCGGCAAGCTGCTGCTCTGGCACGGCCTCAATGATCCCGGCCCCAGCCCCCGCGCCACCGTCGACTACTTCGAAGCAGTGCGCGCCGCGGTACCGGAAGCTGCCGGGTCCGTGCAGTTGTTCCTCGCCCCGGGGGTTGCGCACTGTGGCGGAGGAGAGGGACCGGACCGCGTCGACTGGCTGGCGGCGCTCGACAACTGGGTGGAAAAAGGCCAGACGCCGGAGGAACTGCCGGCGACAAAAGCCAACTCGGACCTGGCCTGGAATCTCTGCGCCTATCCCCAGTTGCCCACCGGGCAGGAAGACGGCACGTATCGCTGCGAATGATCACGGACGGTGTTCACGCCAGTTTCACCGGCTCAATCGGGACAATCTGTCCCCCGCGCAGGCGCACCTGCTGCACGGCGATGTCCAATTCCTGCTGGTAGCGCCGCATCATCCGCAGCTCGGGGTCGCTGACCAGGCTCACGGCCAGCCCCCTGGCGCCAGCCCGCCCTGTGCGGCCGGTGCGATGCAGATACGCCTTGCTCAGGGTGGGGACATCGAGATTCACGACCAGGTCCACGCCCTTGATGTCCAGCCCGCGCGTGGCCACATCCGACGCGATGAGTACGCGGATCGCGCCGCTGCGAAACCCGTCCATCGCCTGCTTGCGCAGCAGCTTGTCATTGCCTGCAGTGAGGTCCGCGGCCGGAATGTGGTGGTGTGCCAGCTTGGCGGCCACCCTCTCGGCCATGTCATTGCGATGGACAAACACCAGCGCGCGTCCCGGTTCGAGGGCATGCAGCAGCTTGCGCAGTTCGTCGGGCTTGTCGCGCTCCTCGCATTGCAGGTACAGGTGCTCGATGTTTGCGTTGACGGGCGCTGCGCCGGCTTTCAGCATCACCAGATCGGGTGCCAGTTCGCCGATCGCCGCGCTGGCGTGTTTTTCCCTCGTGGCGGAGGCAAACACCAGCTGTCGCCCCGGTGGGGTCGCACGGATGATCGCCAGTACGGATGGCAGATATTCTTCGCCCAGCAGCAGATCCGCCTCGTCGGTCACGACGGCACGCACGTCCCTGGTCTTCAGTTTGCCCCTGGCGATCAGTTCCCCGATGCGACCAGGTGAGCCGATGACCAGATGCGGCTTCTTCTTCAGCTTCTCGATCTGCCGCTCTGTCGACGTGCCTCCGATCAGCAGCACGGAGCGCAGCGCCATGCCGGAGTCCTGCGCCAGCTCGGAAGCCTGGCGCTGGATCTGGATCGCCAGTTCATGCGTTGGCGCGAGGATCACGACCTGCGTTGCCGCCAGGTTCGAGTCGGTCCTGCAGAACAGGGGCAGCAGATAGGCCAGCGTCTTGCCGGTGCCGGTCTCGGCATGCAGGTACGCGTCCTTGCCGTCCAGCAGAACCGGCAGGGCGGCTGTCTGGATGGGCGTGGGCTCGGTGATTTGGCGCCTGCCGAGTGCAGCAACCAGTTCAGGGGGCATTCGAAGATCGGCAAATGACATCGGCCGTATGATGCGCCACCCAGCCCGCACGCAGCAGCAGTTCGAGGCGAGCCTTTAGCCAGGGCAGGCGATTCGACATTCGCCTTGCGCAAAAAAGCCACCTGCACTTCCCAGCGAGCGCCGTTACGGTGCGCGGGCCATCACCAGCATCCAGCTCACCTGAAACGTCCGCGGCGCGCCTGCCGAGTAGAATCCTGCGCCGGCGATGGAAGTGCCGATGCTGCCAAAATATCTCTTGTCGAACACGTTCAACACGTTGAACTGGATGCTGGACGCGCTGCCCTGCACCTGGAAGTCATACGCGGCATCCATATCCACCAGCGTGTAGGAACCGGCCTTCTCGGTGTTGATGTCATTGGCCCAGCGATGGCCGGTGTGCCTGGCCTGCAATCCGAGCGCGAGGGCCGCCACCCGGTACTGCAGTCTTGCGCCCACAGTGATGTCAGGCGTTTCCACGAGGCTCTTTCCGGAGGTCGGCGCCATTGTGGTCGCGTCGAGCTGTATATCGCGCCTCATCCTGCTGTGGTTGTAGGACGCCGTTGCGTAGATGGAAAGCCCCTGCGCGGGCTCCACACCCATTGCTGCGTCAATGCCCCACAGGTCCACCTTGCCCACGTTGCGATCTGTCGCTATGTCCTGTTCATCGTCCCAGGCACTGACAATCCGGTTGAAGAAATCCGTTCTCCACAACGTTGCCGTGCCCAGCAACGCACTACCCTGGTACCGGTAGCCCAGTTCGTAGGTATTGGTCGTCTCGGGTCGCACCTGGACGATCTGGCGACTGTACAGATTGTCGTTGCGCGGTGCCGCGAAGCCCTTGGCGTAGGTGACGAAGAACTGGTTCTCGTCGTTCCAGGGCAGCAGCGAGACGCCGAGATTGGGCAGCAGCTGGTTGTATTTCTTCGTGCCGCGGTAGGGCGGCACGTACAGGGCATCGGCACTGCCAGCCAGCGTGACATAGCCGTCCGCATCCGGCGCACCGGCCAGGGTCTGCGTCGTGCACCAGGGATCGCCACCGGGATTCGCGACCGGCGTGTGGCAATTCTGGTTCAGCTTCCGTTCGAAGAAAGGCGCGCGCAATCCCAGGTTCAGCTTCAGGCGCTGGTCGAGAAATCTGCCCGCATAGCTCAGCGACACCTGGTTCAGCAGCGCGATGGACTTGCGGTCGCGACGGCGCAGTTGGGTGCCATCGGCCGTCAGCACCGGGATGCCATTGCGGCCCCCGAACACACTTTCGGGATCACCATCCTGGTCGAACCGGCCGATCTGGCCAGTCTGCCGGTGCCAGGCCCGGTCGAAGGTATAGGAGAGACGCAAGAGGTGGCCTGGCGCCACATCCCACAGCAGCGCTGAGTTGACGCCATAGCGGCGGGTATGGGTGTTGTTGGGCGTGTAGAGGGCGATGCGATCGATGAAATCGCCATCGTTGTTGAGGTCCACGCCAGCCACCGCCGGGTCGCCCCGCAGCCGCATGTCATTTTCGTACAGGGCCTGGTAGCCACCGCCATTGGCCAGCACATACTGGACCGAGGGATCAACGGTCAGGCGCAGGTTGCTGGCGAGGCGGAAGCTCGACTGGCCCCGGATATTGCCGGTGTCGGATGGATTGATGCGCGCGTTGTAGTAGTTCGTGCAGGAAGAACCCGGCACGCTTTCATCCTGCACTGTCCCATTGCCGGGCACCGTGCGAACGCAGGTCGCATCGAAGTCGAAGTCCCAGCCATTCATGCCGAACTGCGCCGCCGTGCCGTTGCGGTAGAAGTGGCTGCGGCCGCGGTTGTAGTGGGCCGAGAGGCTCAGGAAATTACCGTCGCCCAGGGCCTGGAAGATCCGTGCATTGAACTGCTGGCGCTGCAATTGCCCGGGGCCCTTGAACTTGTCGTACTCCTGGAACGAGTAGGCCGCATAGGCGGTGGTGTTCCATGGCCCGAACTCGCCCGTGTCACCGCGCACGAACAGGCGCCTGAAATCATTGCTGCCGACGCTGGAGCGCAGCATCAGCGCCGGAGCGTTCCCGGGTCGCGCCATCCGGAGATTGATCGTGCCACCCGTAGCCGAGGCGGTGGGGCTGTCCACATCCGTCGTTCCCGGATTGACCACGGCTGACTCGATGATCTCGGGGTCCAGCAGCTGGCCGGTATAGATGGCGTAGTTGCCGGTGTCGTTGAGCTGGATGCCATCGACCATCAGCGAGATGCGGCCGCCGTCGAAACTGCGCATGCGCAGGTTGCCGCCGCTGGAGCCGTAGGCGTCAGTATTCGTGAAGTTCAGGCCCGGCACCAGGTTCAAAGACTGCGCGACGCTCTGGCCAGCCGGTTGCGTGGCCAGATATGCATTACCGACCGTGAACCGCGACCGGGTGGCGTCCCCGGCCTTGATCAGCCCCAGCGCGGATGTTGCGTACCGTGCCGTCACCGTGACCTCCTCCAGTTCCTGCAGCACACCCTCTTCGATCTGGGTGGCGGTGGACTGGGCCTTCACTCCCGTCACGGCTGCAGCGAGCATCAGGGCGGCGGCACAGCTGGCGCGCTGGCCCATCACGAAGTGGTTCCTGCGGGGTTGCGCAGTGTCGCCGGGCGCAAGTGTCCATCGGATCGGGTCCCCGCCAGCGCGTGACGGAACCCCTGCGCAGCGATGTTGTGCTCGCCGAACTGCATCCGCAGCGCATTTTCGGCCTGCTGGAGGTGACCGAGTCCCGCTGCCCGGTCGCCGCAGTCATGTTCCCTGAGTCCGAGGTTGCCAGTCTCGATCAGCGTGGCCTGCATGTCCTCGCCGAACTCGCTGGCCATGCGTTCACGCACGTGGCGGGCCAGTTGCAGCGCTGCAGGACAGTTGCCGAGGGCGTGATGGATGCTGGCCACCGAAGAGGTCTGTACCAGGGTGAGGTAATTGTCCGGGCCCAGGAATTTCCGGCTGGTTTCTGCTGCTGCCTGCGCGAGAGGCAGCGCTTCGGCGTGACGTCCAAGGTCGTGCAGCGCGCTGGCAGCGGCGGACTTCATCAGCGCCACGCTGACCTCGCCGACCTGTTCCGGGGCCATCAATGGGTCATCCTGCATGGCGCGCAGCCAATCCAGGCTCTGTTCCGGCTGGCCGGAAAGCCGTAGCGCATCCGCGATGTTGCCGCGGATCAGTGCTGCGATTCCCGCATCGGACGGTGCCACCCTGCGCTGCAGTTCATCGGCATGGCGCAGTGCCTGCAACGCCGGCTCCATCTGCAGCCGGCGCAGGTGGAAGATTCCCCGCTCCAGCGCCGCCTGCAATGCCAGCGCCCCTTCCTGCTCAAGGCGCCCGCCGGCAAGCCGGTCGGTCTCGTCGAGCAACTCGCCTGCTTCGGCGAAGGATTGTGCGGTCTGCACATACGTCAGTGTGCGCACGAGCATGTAGCGGGTCTTCAGCGTCACCTCGTGGCTCTCGCCGAAGGCCTGCGCATACCCGCGCACAGCGGTGCGGTACTCTCCCACACCTCTCACCGAGTCTCCGAGGTTGCGCCAGGACCGCCCCAGTAGTGCGTGGATGTCGCCGCGCACCTCCGGATCATCCGAGAGATAGCCATTGCCCGGCGTCGATGCGTACTCCAGCATCTCCTTTATGGTCGCGTTGTTGCCGTGACCACTGTTGCCGGTACTGATCGCGCCCAGCGCGTGGTCGAGGAATCGCACCACGGCTTCGGCGCGCGCGATCTGTCGCTGCGCGATGCCGCGTTGCCGCTCGCTGTGCCACCACAGCAGGCTGCTGCAGGTTGCGCCCACGCCCAGCACCGCCATCGCCGCGATCACCCACGGCCGACGCGCGCGATTGCGCTCCAGCGTCTGGCGCAGGCTGGCGGCCGCGCGCTCCTCAGTTTCGTGGCGCTCCCGCTCGGCGTGGCGTTGCGGCAGGCACCGCAGGCGCTCCGCGAGCTCGGAGGCATCGGCGAGCCGACGGGTGGGATCGCTGTCGGTCGCCTCGGCGATATCGCGACGCAGCAGCGGATCGTCGATCTCGCGTTCCCAGCCCGGCGCCATCGGCCGACGCAAGTCCCCCACCAGCCACTGATAGAGGATGACGCCGAGCGCGTAAATGTCGCTGCGCACGGTCGGCGGCTGTCCGGCTACCAGCTCCGGCGCGAGATACAGCGGTGTGCCCGAGCTGGAATCGCTGGCGCGATCCACGGTCAGCCCGAGCCGCGTGATGCCCAGCTCCTCCAGCCGTTCGGGTTGCAGCAGGCGGCTGCTGCCGAAATCGGTGAGCCGCGGCCGCCAGCCATCGCCACGCGGCGCGGCGAGGATATTGGCTGGCTTGAGATCCTTGTGAAGGACGCCGACACCATGCGCGGCGGCGATCGCATCGGCGATCTCGGCGAAAAAGATGATCCGCTGGCCGCGGTCCATGGCCGCCAGGCGGCCGTCCTCGGCAGCCCATTCCGGCAATGCCTGCCCGCCGTACTCGCACTCCAGGAAAAACGGCGGGGAATCGAAGTTCCAGTCGTACACCCGCACGAAGTCGTCGCGTTCGCCGAGGGTGTCCCGCAGCACGCGCATCATCGTCGCTTCGCGCTTGATCGTGGAGAGCTGTTCGCCGTCGAGGCTGAACTTGAAGACGCGCGCGTCGCGGGTGCGTGGCTGCCTTGCCAGCCACACCTCGCTGCCGAGGGTCCGGCCGAGGGGGCGTTCGAGCAGGAAGCCCTCGCGCCCGGGAACGGGGACGCCAGGCTTCAGGCTCAGCGGACTGACGAACACGCGCCCAACGGCCATGCGTTCGACCGGGCCGTCGAAGCGATAGCCAATGCGGGGCAAGGTCACGATGCGGCTGGCGTTTTCCTCACCCAGGGCCCCGCGCAGCTTGGCGATGGCGTTGGCCAGGACGTTCTCGACAGTGGGTCGCCCCTTCCAGACGGCCTCCAGCAGCTCTTCCTTGGTCACCACCTCGCCAGGCCGGGCCAGCAGGAGGCTGAGGATTTCAAGGGGCTTGCGCTGCACATCCACCGGCAACCCCGAGACGCAAAGGTCGAAGCGCGATTCGTCGAATTCCGCCGTCCCGAATCGAAAGCGGAACTTCGCTAGCTGGGGCTCTCCACTCTGGCTGTTCATGTTTTCCCTGACCCGGACCCCGTTCTTCTTCCTAACCCTATCTTCGTCCACAAGTTCCTGCCGCTGCAGGTCTTTTCCGCAAGGTTAGGAATTGGTGAAGGCGGCGTGATGACAGTGCCTTCCCCTTGCTGCTCCATTGCGCTCCGCGCGGACGGCAGACCGTCCAAGGCTGAGGTACAAGGACATGCGGCAGTGGGCTCTGGCAGTTGCAGTGGTGGCGGGATGCACGCTTGCGGCCTGCGGTTCAAAGGGGCCCGGCGAGGGGACGACCGCCGCGCAGGCGGCACCGCCCGGCACGCCAGCGCCAGCAGCGTCTGGAAACGCTACAGCACAGGAGGTGGCCGCTGAAGCCCGCGGGAAGCTGAAGTGCCCCGCCAGGCCCGCCTCGCCGGCGCGGCCCCCGGGCGCTCCAGTCGATGACGTGGTGGGCGTGCGTCCCGGCATGACCTACGACGAGGCCGTGGGCGTGGTGCTGTGCACGCACGAGCTGCTGGTGGCCGGCGATGCAGGGCGGAGCTTCCAGATCCAGACCCACGGCAAGAAGGTACGCGAGGGCTTCGTCGCCACCTTTGCCAGGGAGAGGATCCAGAAGAGTCCGCAGGAGATCATGCGTGAGATGCAGGACGCTGCCATGGCCCGGGGCACCAATCGGCGGGTACGCGACGTCAACCCCGGCGAAGCCAAGTGGTACGTCGCCACGATGGGAGTGCCGGGGCAGGAGCGGGTCATCAGCGCGGCCCGCGAGGAATGGTTCGAGGCGGGACGCCAACCCACGGCCACCAGCGTGGAGCAGGCCCTGGTCAGCAAGTATGGCCCGCCGACACAGCGGCAGCATCAGGTGGCCACGGGTCCCCGATACCTGAGCTGGGCCTACGACTTGCGGCAGCGGCCGATCAGCGAGGCCTCGCCCCTGCACCACCAGTGCACGGCCAATGCAGATCCGGATGTCGGCAACAGCTTCTCGCCGGATTGCGGCATCGTCGTCTCTGCGGCCATTCATCCGCTGCGTGACAACCCGGATCTGGCCGAGTACCTGCAGGTCACGGTAGTCGACCAGGCCGGAGGCTATCAGGCGATCACCGACACCGAGCAGGCCCTGGAGCAGCAGGAAAGCCAGCGGCGCAAGGAAGAGGTTGAACGGGCGTCAAAGAACGCCAGTGCGCCCACGCTGTGAAGGCGGCGCTATTGAAGCCCGCCCTGCGCTCCATGCAATTGATCGCCGCCATGCTGGCGATCGGTGCCTGCGGAAAAGAGGAATCTTCTCCCGCGAGCGCCGTAGCCGCCCCATCTGCGACGGTCGCAGCACAGGCAAGTGCAGCCGCAAAGCCTGCGGTCGGGGCGCTGCCCGCGCCACCGGCTTCCCCTGCCCTCGGCGGACGCACGGGCGAGCTGGTGAATCCCGACGAAAGCACGATGGTGTTCCTCTACCATGAGCTCGCCGGCATTCCGGCTCCACTCCCTCAGTGGGTCGAGAACGACAACCGCGTGACCTTCGCACCGGGGCCTGAAAAGGCAGCGCGCCGCGAACAGGTGCTGGCAGAGATCCAGGGCGGGCTGGCCGTCGTGCGCAACATCGGCTTCATCCGCCTCACGCTCAACGACCAGCTGAGCGACTACGACGCCGCCTATGGGGAATTCACACTGCGCGCGCTGGCGCCCAGTTCGACCGTTGCCTTCAGGGCGCTGCAGCAGGAGATCACGCTGCGTTTCGGCAATGGCCGTACTGCGCAGATCTGGGCGCTGCCCGCGGCAAAGGCGCAGGTTGTGCAGGACAGCTTCGGCTACGGCCGCGCTGTCGTGCTGGACCTTCTGTTGAAGGTCACCGCGGTGCAGCCGGCCACCGGGGGCGGAGCCATCGTCGCCGATGTACTTGAATACGAGATCCGCACCCAGCAAGGCAACAAGCTGCTCGGCCGCGTGCAACCCGCGCCGTAGCTGCGTGGCAACGCACTTACGAATCCAATCCGGAGAACTGCCATGGCCATACGACATCTCACCACCTCCGCGCTGCTGTTCACCGTCGCGGCGTTCGGCGCCGTGGCGCCGGCCTCCGCCGCCGGTTGCGAAGGGCGCACTCATTGTGTCGACGTGCCGAAATTCACCGCCCAGCTCAGCGACTTCCGCGCCATCGAGCAATCCGGCAAACGAACCTTGATCGCGACGGTGAAGTTCGAGAACAAGACGGGCCAGCCGCTCACCATCGGTTACGTGTCCGGGTCCGGCACCGGCATTGATGAGCTGGGCAACCGGTACGCCATCAGCAGCAGCAATGCGGTGCGTGGCATCGGCCTGATTTCGAGCAGCAACCTGGATACACGATTCACCCTGCAGCCTGGCGAACGCGCCGATGCGCGCCTGGAACTGGACTGGAGCGCCTATAACCAGGTCGCAGGCGTGCAGTTCAAGCTGGAGATGGCGGTGCGCGAGATCGATGCGCTGCCAGGCAATCAGTTCAGGGCTGGCCGCGAGCATCTTGTCAGTTTCAGCGGATTGCGTGACGGGCTGGTCGCCGCGACCCCGGCCACCGCCTCCACTGCTCCAGCGGCCCCACCACCGGCCACGCCCGTTGGCGCGGTGTCCGACCCCTGTGCCGGCAAAGCGGGGTGCTATGCCACCGGACCCTTGCTCGCCGAAGTGACTGGAATGACCACCAGCCAGCAATCCCTCAACTACTACGTGCAACTCAAGGTGCGCTTCCGCAATGTCTCCAGCGAGCCGCTCGTCCTTGCCTACCAGGGTGGCTCGGGCACATTGATCGATGGCGATGGACTCCGGTACAAGGTGCAGAACGCCAAGGATGTCAGCGGCATCGGCATCGTCGCCAAGAGCAGCGCCGACCCGCAGTTCGTGCTGAAGCCCGGGGAGTCACGCGTAGCGTCTTTCAATTACAACTACTACAAGTACGCGGGATATCCGGCGCCGGGCTCACGGGTCTACAGCCCCGACTTCGTCGTCGAGCAACTGGAAGTCCTGCCCAGCAAGCAGATCCGCACGGTGCGCGAGTACGCCGTGAGCTTCTCCAACCTGACCACAGGGAGTGCGCCTGCCACCGCGGCCGGTCAGGCAGCCGATCCGGCCGAGGCGCTCAAGAAGCTCGGCGACCTGCTCAAGAAGAAGAAATGAGAACGCGGCCCTGTCCCGCCGCAGGCGGCATCGCCCTGGCGTAGGCTGCCGCTGCCTTCTCGTCGTCGTTCCGGCTTGCCGCGCTGTAAGATCGCGGTACGCCGAAGAACGCGCACGGGAGGTCCAGATGCGATCAGTACTGGTTCGGGCCTGCGGGGCAATGCTGCTGGTCCTGCCGGGCCTGGCGGCTGCCGCCCCGGCCGACGTCGCCCAGCTGCTGCAGCGGGCGGAAGCTGCGTTAGACCTCAAGGAAATCGAGCGGCTGCAGCGCAGTTACGGCTATTACATCGACCATTCCGACTGGGACAACGTCGTGGACCTGCTCACCGACGACGCAGTGGCCGAATACGCCGTGTCCGGCGCGTATGTGGGCAAACCGTCCATTCGCGCCCTGCTGTATGCCATCGGCTACGGGCAGCGGGGTCTGCGTCCGCAACAGCTGCGCGAGCACACGCAGTTGCAGCCGGTCATCACGCTGTCGCCGGATGGAAAGACCGCGCGCGGCCGCTGGCGGGCGCTGGTGCTGCTGGGCCAGTTCAATGAATACGGCCGCTGGCAGGCCGGGCCTTACGAGAACGAGTACCGCAAGGAAGACGGCAGGTGGAAAATCAGCCGCATCCATTGGTACGAGACCTTCACCGTGCCGTTCAAGGGCGGCTGGAAGGGCGCGATGCAGGCGACGAATGTGGCGGACCGCAACGTCCCCCAGCCCGACCGGCCGGCAAGTTTCACCTACGACCCGTGGCCGGCAGTGCACATGCCGCCGTGGGACTTCCGGCACCCCGTGCGCGAAGCCAAGGCATCCGCATCGGCCGTACCGGATACCGAGGGTATAGCGGGGGCAGCCTCGCCAGCCGAGCTGGCCAGGCTGCAGCAGCTGGTCACGCGGCTGGAGGACGAGCGCGAGATCGAGATCCTGCAGCGCACCTATGGGTACTACGTCGACAAGAACAACTGGAGCGAGATTGCGCAGCTGTTCACGGAGGACGGCACGCTCGAGATCGGCGGCCGCGGCGTGTTCGTCGGTCGCAAGCGCGTGCTGCAATACCTGAACTGGCTGGGTTTCCCGGTGCAGGGGCGCCTGTATGACCACACGCAGATGCAGCCGGTCGTGCACGTCTCGCCCGACGGCAAGGTGGCCCTGGGCCGCTGGCGGGCGCTGATCTTCGGCGGCGATTATGGCGCGTCCAGCATGTTCGGCGACTGCATCTACGAAAACGAATACCGCAAGGTGAACGGCAAGTGGATGATCTCGAAGCTGCATGCCTGGTTCGTGATGTACACGGACCTCGCCCAGGGCTGGGGCGTGCGCGCGTGGCCAATCTCTCGTCCGGAGAAGGACCTGCCGCCTGACCGGCCACCCACGCTGGTGTACGACATGTATCCGGGCACCATCACCACGCCCATGCACTACGAAAACCCGGTGACGGGCAAGCCGGTCTATGTCACGCCTGCCGCGCCGCCACCGCCCGCCACCGCGACACTGGCGCAGATGGCCACGCGCCTGGCGCGTCTGGAAGACGCGCGCGCCATCGAATACCTGCACAACGCATTCGCGTACTACTACGACCGCTGGCAGTGGGATGACGTCGCGGAGCTGTTCGCGGACAACGGCACCATCGAAGTCGCGCAGCGTGGCGTGTACAGGGGCAAGTCGCGGGTGCGCCAGTTTCTCGGGCTGTTCGGGGAACAGGGCCTGCACCAGGGCGAGCTCTTCGACCACCTGCAGTACCAGCCGGTGGTCCATGTCGCGGCCGACGGGCGCACTGCGAAGGCGCGCGTGCGCGAACTTGCGATGGAAGGCCAGTACCAGCGCGATGCCAGTTTCGGCGGAGGCATCTACGAGAACGAGTACGTGAAGCAGGGTGGCGTGTGGAAGATCAGCGCGCTGCACCTCTATACGACGTTCTCCGCGGACCTGGAGCGCGGCTGGGCGCTCGGGCCACGACCGGCTGCGGCTGCGTCGACCGTGCTGCCGCCGGATTCACCGCCGACGCTGAGCTACAGCGCCTACCCGCTCTTCTACCTGCAGCCCATTCACTATCCCAATCCGGTCACGGGCAAGCCGGTGAAGCCCGTGAACGTGGTGGAAGGGCGCAGGCCCGAAGTGCTGAGGGCGCTCGACGAGAAGTAGCGCCGGGGTGTGTTGCCGGCGTGCGGTTGAATGCGGATCTGGCGCGCCCGACTGGATTCGAACCAGTGACCCCTGCCTTCGGAGGGCAGTACTCTATCCAGCTGAGCTACGGGCGCCCGCGGGGTCGCCAAGGTTACTAGAGGGCGGGCGCAGGCGCCAGAAAGGCCCGGCGCCGGGTCCTTCAGGCAAGCCCTGTTGCCGGCACGAGGTCCCCCACCTGGCTAAGGTCTTCCGCCTGCCGGCAGTGTCCTGCGCCGCAGCCGCCAGGTGGTGATGCGGGCCTTTGCCGACTGGATCTCATCGTGCGCCTTGCCGATGATTCCCACGCCCCACCTGATGGACTTCACGGCCTTGTAGAGGGCCCAGGCTGTGATGAGGCCTCCGGTCAGCCCGATTGCGGCGGCTTCGCCCGCCACTGCACCGCAGCCTTTGGAGATATCCAGCGCTATCGTTCCTGCGCCGACCAGGCCTTTCGAGAACGCCTTGAGGAGGTTCTTGATCATGCCAGCAGGCAGTTCCTCCACCTCGTTCTTCCATCCGCAGATGGTCCCCTGCAAGGTCACCATCGCCTGCTTCATCTCCTCCAGTTCAAGCTTGCCCGACGGACCGCGCAATGATTCGTAGCTGCTCTCGAACGTATCCCGGAGGTGATTCCCGATCCACTCCGGTGCCCCGGACTTGTTGAACATCTCCCTTACGGCCTCCAGGTGTTCCTCCAGGAGACGACGAAGAGATGTATCTTCATCGGTCCGCGACACGATGTTTTCCGCGGACTCACCGACCAGCCATGCAAGGGCTTCGCCGGGTTTCTCGATGGCCTGCCTCACGTTCGTGAGGGCTTCGCAAGCCTTGTCCAGGAGGGCTTCGAACTGCCCCATGCCCACCAGCTGGCTGTCATCGGGAAGCTGGTCAGCCGCATCGTTCAGTCCGGATGCGATCTTGAAACACTTGTCGGCCAGGGGGCCAAAAACGTCTTCCATGACGGTGATTCCTGTAATTGCTACCGGTTGAAATCAGCAAGCCCTGCCTGGACCCCGACGGCACATGCCCGAACGTCACCGCCCCTACAGCCACCCCTTCCGCCTGAACCACAGGAACGGCGCCACCGACGACGCGACCATCAGCCCCACTGCCGCCCAGAACCCCCACGGTTCCTGCAGCGTGGGAATGTGCCTGAAATTCATCCCGAACAGCGCCCCGATCACCGACGGCGGCAGCAGCAGCACCGTCACCACCGAGAAGATCTTCAGGATGTTGTTCTGCTCGATGTTCACCATGCCCAGCGTGGCTTCGAGCACGAAAGTGAGGTTGGTGCCGAGGAATCCCGCATGGTCGCTCATCGCCACCACATCCTTCGACAAGGTGCGCAGGCGCTCGCGCACGTCATGCGGCAGGCTCACCGTGGACTGCTGCACGAAGGCCAGCAGCCGGGCGAGGCTTGCCAGGCTCTCCCGTGCCTTGGCGATCAGCTCACCGCTCTGCCCGATGTGTTCCAGCAGGCGCCGGTAGTCGCGCGACGGCGCCGCGCTCCCCTGTGGCGCGCGGCGCCCGAACACATCGGCTGATGCCTTGTCGATGTCAGCGCCCACGCGCTCGATCACATCCGCAATGCGCTCGATGATGAACTCGAGGATGCCCGCCAGCACCGCTTCCGCACTGGTGTTCGACTGCGGCAGCCGCTCGGTATGCGCAACGAACCGCCGCATCGGCAGCGGATCCACATAGCGGTTGGTCACCAGCCGCGGTCCGCGCAGGATGAACGTGATCTGCGAATTCTCCGGCTGCTGCGTATCCAGCCGGGTCACCACCGTGGCGGTCAGGTACAGCGCGCCAGCTTCTTCATAGAGCCGCGCGGAAGACTCGATCTCGCGCATCTCCTCGCGCGTGGGAATATCCAGGCCCAGTCGATGCTCGACCAGCCGCTCCTCATCGGGTGTGGGCTCGAGCAGGTCGAGCCAGATGGCATCTTCGGGGAGCGGGGCGCCGGGATCGCGTTCGAGTTTCTTGAGGCCGCCCGGCACCAGGCAGTAGACGGACAGCATGCGGCCTCCCGGTGTGGGGCGCGGCGCCGGCGGCGCGCGCCCGTTATCGTCGCAGGCGGATCAGCGCTTTTCGGACGCCGCCAGGTCGTAGACCAGCTGCATGAGATCGGCGCCACCGCCAGCCATCGTGGTGTCGGTGTAGTACTTGCCGTTCACGATGAACACCGGCGTCTGCTCGATGCGGTAGCGGCGCGTGAGCTCCTCGGCGCGCTGCAGGCGCGTCGCCACGGCAAAACCGTTGTACTCGCGCTTGAAGTCCGCTTCGGAGATGCCATTGGCCTTGGCGAAGGCCAGCTGCTTCTCGGCCGTCTTCGCATCAGTCGTTTCCACCAGCATGTTGTTCTTGCGGTGGATCTCGTTGAATGCCACGGGAATCAGATCGGACCTTCCCAGTGCTTCCAGCGTATAGAGGAGCTTGCCGAGATTGCGGTGGCTCGGCCCCCACATCACATGCTCCTGGCGGAACTTCAGCCAGGCCGGCTGCTTGGCCTTCCACGCGGTGACGCGCTCGTTGAGCTGGTAGCAGGCACCGCAGGCCAGCCACATGAATTCGATCACCTCCACCTCACCGGCGGAGACGCTGGTGGGCTGTGCGGGCACGAGCGGGCGGTAGTGCACGCCGGCCTTCCACTTGCCACCGGGCAGCTGCGCGCTCTCGGGCATGGCCACAGCGCGTTCGAGCGACGCATCGGCCGGCGTCGCGGCGGCATCACTGGATTCCTGCGTGGACGTGGCCGCGCGATCCAGTTCGGCAGTGGTGGGCGCGGGGCTGGAAGGTGCTTCCTCCGCTGCCGGCGACGTTTCGGACGCGGGGGCCGGATTCTGTGCCACTGGTTCGGACTTCTGGCCGCAGGCGACCAGGGTGGCCGCGGCGGCGACGAGGAGGAGCAGCTTCTTCATGTCAACGCATTCCCTGGATGTAGGAGGCCAGATTGCGCCGGTCTTCGGCGGTCAGGCGCGAGGCAATGGTCTGCATCATGGTCGCATTGGGACCAGACTGTGGGCGGCCCGCGGCGTCCTTGTTGTAGCGCACGTCGCTGGCGTAGTCATTCAGCTGCTTCACGGTATATACCGCGTGCTGCGCCTGCACCGCGGGATAGCCCGACGCGGGCACGCCGCGGCCCACCGGCCCATGGCAGGAGGCGCAGGCAGGAATGCCGCGCGCCGTATCGCCGCTGCGGTAGAGCTGCTCGCCCGCCTCCCAGTACGAGGGATCAGCCTCGAGCCCGGCGGGCGTCTGGGTGGCAAAGAACGCAGCCAGGTCGGCCACGTCCTGGTCGGTGAGGTCCTTCACCATCGGCTGCATCAGCGGCACCGGACGCTTGCCGTCACGGATGCGCAGGATCTGGTCATGGGAATAACTGGCGTTCTGCCCGGCGATCACCGGCCATTCAGGATTGGTGCTGTTGCCGTTGAGGCCATGGCAGGCGACGCAGGTGGAGGCCTTTTCGGAACCTGCCGCGGCATCACCCTTCAGGGGAGCATCGGCGGCGAGGGCGGTTCCAGTGGCAAGGCCCAGGGCCAGAAGGGCGGTGACGGCGATCCTCATTTGTCCTCGAAACTCCCGAAAGGCAGGCTGGATAACCTTTGAATTGTACACTGGCGCCCCCGTCCTGCCCCCTACCGAGCCTTGAGCCAGTTCCCCGAAGCCAGTTTCCTCACCAGCGTTGCCGCGCCGGCCCAGTTCCCGCCCGACCAGGGGATGGAGATTGCCGTTGCCGGACGTTCGAATGCCGGCAAGTCCAGCGCCATCAACGCCATCCTGGCCCGCAAGGGCCTGGCACGCACCAGTGGCACGCCAGGGCGCACCCAGCTCTACAACTACTTCAGCCTGGGGCCGGACACGCGGATGGTGGACCTGCCCGGCTACGGCCATGCGAAGGTAGCGGCAGCCACCCGGGCCACCTGGGGGCCGCTGGGGGAGGCGCTGCGCCAGCGGACGAGCTTTTCCGCCCTGCTGCTGGTGGTGGATATCCGCCGCGGGGTGGGCGAGATGGATCTGGGTCTGGTGGACTGGGCTGACCGGCCCCCCGGCCGCGTGCATGTGCTGCTCACCAAGGCAGACAAGCTGCCCCGCGGCCAGTCGCTCACGGCCCTGCGGCTGGCGGGCAAGGAACTGGAAGGACGCGCCAGCGTGCAGCTGTTCTCGGCGCACAGCGGCGCCGGACTGGAGGAGGCCCGCGGCCTGCTGCGCAGCTGGATTTCGGACTCCAGAAAGAAATGACCCCGGCGGTGTGAGCCGCCGGGGCAAAGAGCTGTCGGGCAGGTCTCGATGCCGGACAGCAAACCCGCTCAGGGAGGGAAGCGGGGAGCGCTTGTGACGCTCACCTGGATTGGAACATGAGGCGCGCGGGAAGTTCCGGCGGATGGACGCCGCGAGGTTAAGTAATCGTTAGCCTACAGTTGCATTGCAACATGATTCCGCGGCCGCGAAATCGGGGCTGAAGCCCGCCCGTCAGGACTGGGTCGAAGCCGGGGCCGGTGCGGCCCGGGCGAATTTCAGTCCTACGAGCAGGCCCGCGAACAGCCAGCAGCCTGCCAGCAGCCAGGGCGCGCCGGGCAGGTGCAACGGGGCCCGCTCGCTGATGAACAGGCTGAACGTGCCGGCAAACATCAGCGGGGCGAAGATGCCGGTGAGGCTGACCAGGCTCGTCAGCGCACCCTGCACCCGGCCCTGCGCGTCGGGGGAAACCTGCCGCGAGACCAGGGCCTGGGTGGCCGGCCCGGCCAGCCCCCCAAGCGCGCTCAGTGGCAGTGCCGCCAGGAACATCAGGCCCGTGCCCGCAAAGCCATACACCACGAATCCCAGCGCGCCACAGGCCAGGCCCAGCAGCAGCGTGCGCCGCTCGCCCAGCGCCGGCACGATGCGGCCCACCAGCAATCCCTGCACGATGGCGCTGAACACGCCCACCAGCGCCAGCATCCAGGCCACCTGCTTCTCATCCCAGCCGAAGCGGTATTCAGTGAACAGCACCAGCACGCTGGCATAGACGTAGTGCGCCATGTTGGCGATCAGCACCACCACCGCCAGCCCCAGCACATTCGGGAAGCGGGTGAGCATGCCGAGCGAGCCGACGGGATTGGCGTGCCTCCAGTCGAAGCGCTTCGTGCGGCGCTCCTTCGGCAACGACTCGGGCAGCACGAACCAGCCATAGAGGAAGTTCAGCATCGCCAGCCCGCCGGCGAACCAGAACGGCGCGCGCAGGTTCCAGCTGCCGAGCGTTCCGCCGATGATCGGACCGATGATGAACCCCACGCCGAAGGCGGCGCCGAGCATGCCGTAGGCCTGGCCACGCTTCTCGGGTGCCGTCACGTCCGCGATATAGGCATTGGCCGTGGTGAAGCTGGCCGAGAACATGCCGGAGAACACACGCGCGATCAGCAGCCACGGAAGCGACTGCGCCAGCGCCATCATCATGAAGTCCGCACCCAGGCCGAGGCAGGACATCAGGATCACGGGCCGCCGGCCAAAACGATCCGACAGCGTGCCCTGGATGGGTGTGCAGATGAACTGGATGGCCGCGAACAGCGTGCCGAAGATGCCCACCCAGCGCGCCGCGGCCGCGAAGTCCCCGCCGGTGAAGTCGCGCACCAGGCCGGGCAGCACCGGGATGATCACCCCGAAGGCCAGGATGTCGATCAGCACGGTGATGAAGATGAAAACCAGCGCGGCCTTGCGCACCGGGGTCACGGGCTGTGCCGCCACAGCCGCGGGAGAGCCGTCGCCGATCGACATGGGAAACCTGCTCCTGAATTCTTCTGGTGCTAGTGCGCCTGGTCCCAGTTGGCGCCGGTGCCGATGTCCACCTTCAAGGGCACCCTGAGGGACTCGGCCGCCATCATCTGCTCACGCAGCATGGCGGCCGTTGCATCGACGGCCTCGCTGGCCACTTCCAGCACCAGTTCGTCGTGCACCTGCATGATAAGCCTTGCCGGCAGGCGGCGCGAAGTGCATTCGTGCTCCACGCGCAGCATGGCCGACTTGATGATGTCGGCCGCGGTGCCCTGCATGGGCGCGTTGATGGCGCTGCGTTCGGCGTACTGCTGCAGGTTGCGGTTGCGGGAGCGGATCTCGGGCAGGTAGAGCCGCCGGCCCCGCACCGTTTCAACATAACCCTGCTCCCGCGCCTGGGCGCGGGTGCGGTCCATGAACTCCTTGACCCCCGGGTAGCGCTCGAAATACAGGTCCACGTACTTCTGCGCGGCGCCGCGGTCGATGCCCAGCTGCTTGGCCAGGCCGAAGGCCGACATGCCGTAGATCAGGCCGAAGTTCACCGCCTTGGCCGAGCGGCGTTCATCGGAAGTGACCTCGTCGATGGGCTTGCCCAGCACCTCGGCCGCGGTGGCCTGGTGCACGTCCTGATCCTCGGCGAAGGCGCGCACCAGCGTCGCATCGCCTGACAGGTGCGCCATGATGCGCAGCTCGATTTGCGAGTAGTCCGCCGCCATCAGCACGTAGCCGGGTGGAGCGATGAAAGCCTGGCGGATGCGCCGACCCTCGGCCCTGCGGATGGGGATGTTCTGCAGGTTAGGCTCGGTGGAGGAGAGCCGTCCCGTGGCCGCCACGGCCTGGTGATAGCAGGTGTGCACGCGTCCCGTGCCGGGGTGGATCTCCTCCGGCAGCTTGTCGGTGTACGTGGACTTCAGCTTCGCCAGCCCGCGGTACTCCAGGATCAGCCGCGGCAGCTCGAAGCTTTCGGCCAGCTCTTCCAGCACATCCTCAGCGGTGGACGGCTGGCCAGTGGGTGTCTTGCGGATCACCGGGATCTGCAGCTTCTCGAACAGGATCTGCTGCAGCTGGCGCGGCGAGTCCGGATTGAATTCGCCGCCTGCCACTGCGTGGATCTCCCGCTGCAGTTCGTTGAGGCGGGCGCCGATCTCGCTGCCCTGCCGGCGCAGCAGCGCCGCATCCAGCAGCACGCCGCGCTCCTCCATCTCGAGCAGCACCGAGGCCAGCGGCTGTTCGATTTCCTCGTACAGCGCCCGCAGCCGTGGCTCGGCGGCGAGCTGGGGCCACAGCGCCTCGTGCATGCGCAGCGTCACGTCCGCATCTTCGGCCGCGTAGGCGGCGGCGTTCTCCACCGGCACCTGGTCGAAGCCGATCTGCCTCGCGCCCTTGCCGGCCACGTCCTCGTACTTGATGGTGTCGATGCCGAGGTAATGCTTCGCCACCGAGTCCATGTCGTGGCGCGTGGCCACGCTGTTCAGCACGTAGGACTCCAGCATCGAGTCATGGCGGAAGCCGGCCAGGCGGATGCCATGGTTGCGCAGCACATGCGCGTCGTACTTCAAGTGGTGGCCCACCTTGGCCCTGCTTTCATCCTCCAGCCACGGCTTCAGCCGGGCCAGCGTACGGTCCAGGTCGAGCTGCTGCGGAGCCCCCGCATAACGATGCGCCAGCGGCAGGTAGGCCGCTTGGCCCGCGCGCACACTGAACGACATGCCCACAATGCGCGCCTGGCTGTAGTTGAGACTGGTGGTTTCGGTGTCGAAGGCGGTGAGCTCCGCGGCATCGAGTATCGCAAGCCAGCGCTCCAGCGCCTCTTCGGTGAGGATGGTTTCGTACTCGCGCGGCAGCTGCGCATTCACCGCGCTCGCGGCGGCGACAGCCGCAGTGGAAGACGCCTCAGGCAGGGTTTCCGCAACCGTCACCGCCACGGCCACGGTGCCTTCTGCCGCTGCGACGGCCACGGCGGTGGCCGCAGGCGCCTCTGCATCCAGCGCCCTGAGCAGCGCCTTGAACTCCAGCCGCGTATAGAGTTCGCGCAACTTCACGCGGTCGGGCGGACGGCGCGGCTGGTCGGCAGCATCAGCCGGCAGGTCGCAGTCCACGCGTATGGTCGCCAGCTGGCGCGACAGCGCCAGCGTGTCGAGGCCCGCGCGCAGGTTCTCGCCCACCTTGCCGCCGATCTCGCCGGCATGCGCGATCAGGTTGTCGAGGTTCTGCCAGGTGCCCAGCCACTTCGCGGCCGTCTTCGGTCCCACCTTCTCGATGCCGGGGATGTTGTCGGAGCTGTCGCCCACCAGCGCGAGGTAGTCGATGATCTGCTCGGGCCACACATCGAACTTGTTCTTCACGCCCTGGCGGTCGAGCACGCTGCCGGTCATGGTGTTCACCAGCGTGATGTGCTCGTTCACCAGCTGCGCCATGTCCTTGTCGCCGGTGGAGATGAGCACATGCTCCCCGGCTGCGGCGGCGCGTGTGGCCAGCGTGCCGATCACATCGTCGGCCTCCACGCCGGGAATGCGCAGCAGCGGCAGGCCCAGCGCTTCCACCGACTCCAGCAGCGGCTCGATCTGGCTGCGCAGGTCATCGGGCATGGGCGGGCGGTTGGACTTGTATTCGGCGTACAGGTCATCGCGGAAGGTGCGCCCCGGCGCGTCGAACACCACCACGATGCGGCTGTCGGCCTGCTCGCGGATGAACCGCTGCAGCATGTTGATCACGCCCAGCACCGCGCCGGTGGGTTCGCCGCGCGAGTTGGTCAGCGGTGGCAGCGCGTAGAACGCGCGATACAGGTACGACGAGCCGTCGACGAAGATATGGGCTGGTTGCGCAGCGGAAGACATGGACAGGACCGGCTACTGGCCGGCATTGGCCGGCGCAGTGCCGGCGCCGCCAGGCGGCGCGGGGATTGCGGGCGTGGGGGTGCCGTCAGCGTCATCCTCATCGGCGGGCTGGATCGCGGCCGGCAGCTGCGCGGGCACCGTGACCACGGGATCGCGTTCCGCTTCGGGGAAGTAGAGGTCGCCGCGCTGTCCGCAGCCGGCCAGCAACAGCAGCAACGCCGCCGCACAGGGCATCTTCCGCATCATGCCGTTTCCTCGCGCAGCGACTGGCCGGCCCGCAGCGCACGCCATCCGCGCGCCAGCCGCCAGCCCGCCCAGCCGGCCACCGCGAGATAGCCGATCTCCAGCAGCGGCAGACGCGTGAGCACGCTGAGGATGGGACCGAAGGCCACGGTGACGGCCACCACGCCCGCCACCATCCACCAGAAGGTGTGCCACAGCCACCTGGAGTGAGAGGCCAGCCAGCTGCCCTGTGACTGGCCGCGCTGCACCACGTTCAGCACGGCGCCAACCAGCGACGGCAGGCCGAACAGCAGCGTGCGGTGCCCCAGCAGCGTGGTCACCACGCCTGCCGTTACCGACAGCGCGTGCAGTCCGTATATGGCGTGCGTGCAGAGAAGTTGCCGCTGATCCGCGGCCGGGATCGCGTCGGGGGAGGAGGTCACGGCGCAAAGATACCCCAATGCGCCGGGCGGTGCCTCAGCCGAACGGCCTGACCGGATCCTTGCCGTCCCAGTCCACGGAGGCGCGCCAGTACTTCGTGAACATCTCGTCCATGCCCGGGGTGGCGGGGATCAGTTCCACGAATCCCGGAGCGCCGGGATGGTCGCCCATGTAATACACATTGCCGCCGCTGGGCACGGGCGTGGAGAAGGCCTCATGGTAGCCGCGCTTGTGGTAGGCCTCGCGCGCGGCCTCCACGTCCTCGAAGGCGATGCCGATATGGTGGAAGCCGTAGCCCTGCTTCTGGATGGTCTCCCGATATACCGAAGGGCGGTCATCCTTCGGCTGCACCAGCTCGATCATCATGTGGCCGGCGAAGCCCATTGCGATGGCCACGTCGGCCTGCGTGGGTGCGCCGCGATAGCGCTGCTCCGGGCCGGTGAAGCTGTCGAGCAGGAAGAAGGGGCCCGCCCTGCCGTCGCTGACCCACCAGTCGATGGCGGCGCGCATGTCCTGCACCACATAGGCGGTCTGCACGACCTGGCCTGCCTTCTGGCCAAAGCCGAATGTCTTCATGCCATCCCCCTTGTATCGCTAGCGGCTGGTGCGTGGCTGCCAGGCAGCTGCCGCGGCCATGAAGGCCTGGGTCTCTGCCTCGAGCGCGGAGTTGTCTCCCGGCGGAAAGTAGCTCAGTTTCACCACCACCGTGCGGGTGGCCGGGTCGATGTAGATGTATTGCCCCTGCAGGCCGAGGGCCATGTAGGCATCGCTGCCGCCCACCGTCCACCACTGCAGCGCGTAGCCGCCGCGGGCTGCATCTTCCGGATGCCGTGGCACCGTCGACTGGCGCACCCAGTCCGCGGACACGATGCGCCGCCCATTGGCCACGCCGCCATCCAGCATCATCTGGCCGAAGCGCGCGAAGTCGCGCAGCGTGGCATTGAAGCCCGCGCCGCTGAATTCGCGTCCCGTGCCCGGCGGGCCGTCCATGATGTAGAAACCATCGGACTCCGCGCCCAGCGGTTCCCAAAGGCAGTGTTCGGTCCAGGCGGCCACGCTGCCGCCGGTGACCCGCTCCACCAGCCAGCCCAGCACGGCCGTATCGATGGTCTTGTAGGCGAACTGCGCGCCGGGCGCATGACTGCGGGGCAGTGTGCGCGCCACGTCGGCGAAGCGGGCAGTGTTGCGCACCAGGGCGGCAATGTGATTGCTCGCCGCCACGCCGGGGTTATCGAAATCGTAACGTTCGTCATAGGCCACGCCCGAACGCATTTCCATCACGTCGCGGATGGAAGCGCCGGCATAGCCCCCACCCGCCAGCTCCGGCAGGTATTGCGTGATGGGCGCCTCGAGCGAGGTCATGCGGCCCTCGGCCAGCGCACAGCCCACCAGCACCGAGGTGATGGACTTGGTCATCGACCAGGCCATGAAGCGCGTGCGTTCATCGCTGTGGTTGCGGTAGATCTCGCTGATGATGCGGCCGTCCTTCATCACCAGCAGCGCATTGGTGTAGGTGCGCTCGAGAAATTCCGCTGCAGGCAACGTTTTTCCCTGCCAGGAATAGGTGAATTCCAGAGGCTGCTCGCTGCGCGGCAGGTGCCACACGGGGCCGGCGCGGCCCACGCTGCGCGTGGTGAACAAGGTGTCCATGGTGCGGAAGGTGAGCGAACTCACTTCGTTGTCGAGCATGTGCCAGCGCAGCAACTGCACGGCCACGGGGACATCGGAGGGCGGTCCCCCGCGCAGCACCTGGGGTAGCTGCTGCTGCGCTACGGCGGGCACAGCCACGAGCAGGCTTGCGGCCAGCAGGACCGGAATCATCCGGCGCATCGCGTTCCCCCGGTAGCCATGCCCTATGCTCGGACATGGCAGGCCATTCTTCAACTAGAGTAGTGGGATGAGAAGGATACTTGCCCTGGCCGCGTTCGCGCTGCTGGCTGCCTGCGATGCGGCCGTGGAGGTCAACGCCACCGGCAATGTGGCCGCGGGGTATTCCAGCGTGCTGGTCACCGTTGAAGAGGTGTGGTTCAACGAAAGCGCCACCGCGGCGCCCGCGGATGACACCTGGGAAAAATTCCGTCTCGACGATGCCCGCACCATCGACCTGGTGGATGTAACCGGTGGAGGCCTCACCAGCATTGCCAGTGACCTGGTGCTGCCGTCAGGCAGGTGGCGGCAGATGCGCCTGCTGCTGGCGGACAGCGATGCGAAGCTGCATGACTCCGCGAAGGAACTCGATGCCCGCCACAACAACGAGGTGCGCTGGTTCAACGACAACGGCGACGAGCGCACCACGCGGCTGGAGGTGCTCAATGCCGGCGAGGGCATCGGTGTCGGCCTTGCCTTGAAGGTGGTGGTCGATACCGGCGGCAGCACCCCCATCAACACGGTGCAGGTGGCGTTCGACGCGGCTCGCGATCTCACCGAATTCCATTTCGGCGGCCGTACGGGGTTCGTGCTGAACCCCGTGCTGCGCGCCTATGAGGTGGGCGATGCCGGCACCATCCGCGGCACGCTGAACCTCTCGCAGCTGGACATCGATACGGACACCGGGCGGCCCGACATCCAGGTGACGGCCCAGGAGCTCGACCGGGCCCTCGGTCGCCATGTACTGGTGGGTAGCAGTTCCGTGGGTGTGAATGGTGCCTTCGTGCTGTATCCGCTGCCGCTCGGGGACGACGAGCAGTCGCCGCAGTTCGATCTGGTCATCTCGGGGCCGGGCATCCAGACCGTGGTGGTGCGCGACGTGCCCGTCTCCACCGGCACGCCCGCCAACGCCGCAAACGTATCGCTCGGCATCACCCTGGAGCCTGCGGATCCCTACGAAGCCAACCTGCAGGCGGAAGCGCCGCTGGTGCCGCGCGGCGCGCGCGTGGGCTTCTACCAGACATTGCCGGGCGAGGATGAGCCCTACCTGATCGCGGTGGCGCCGGTGGATCCGCTGAGCGGGCGCTTCGCCCGGCCGGTAGCGCTGTCGCGCGCCGACAGCATCTCCTACGGTACTTACGGCGCCGGCTTCACGCTGCGTTCCGGCACACCACGCGAGGGCGCGGCACGCTACGGCGTGGCCGCGGTGTCCTCGCAATACGGGCATGGCGCCTTTGCATCCACCACGCTGCGACCTGCCAGTCCCGCATCCGATACCGCGCTGTTCAGTGTGCCCCCGCTCGATGTCGTTGCGCCGGCGGTGCCCGGCAGCATCTCCGCCACCGTCACGGTGGAGAATCCGGCCCAGTACGACCGTGGGGCGTTGCTGGTCACACGCGAAGGCGCCGTGGTGACCGTGGTCCCGCTCGATGAAGTATTGCAGCAGCAACTGGGATCAACCTTCGTCGACGTGACACAGGTGCCTGCGGGCACCGACATCACCAACCTGGCAGCCGGGCTATATCACCTGGAGGCCTGGACATGGCATTCCGCGGATGCAGCCGGCACTTTCTCGCGCCACAGTGGCGACGCCGCGGTGGACCTGCGCGCCACGGCCAGCGCCAGCGCCGCCGTGACGATCCGCTGAGCGGATTCAGTGGGCGCGGGCCTTGGCCTGCGCGGCCTCGATGGCGGTGGTCACATGCTGCTTTTCTTCCGGCGGCGGCAGCACTGCCTTGAGCCCCAGCCCCTGGCGCCACAATTCACGGCACCAGCCCTTCGTGTGATAGAGGTGCTCGTCTTCCTGGTCTTCCACTTCGTCGTAGGCCTGCTGCAGTATCGTGGCGTGCCCGCCCTGCATTTCCTTTGCGCAGGCGCCGATCAGCTCCCAGTTGGCATGGTCCCGGGTTTCTGCAAGTACCACGCAGTCGCAGGCCACCAGTTCGGCAGCTGCCGGGTCACCGGCAGCCAGCGCTGATTTCATCGCGATCACCAGCGACTTGCCCATCTCCTGCACGATGCGGCAGCCCGGCGTCATTTCGCCCGGATCCACTGCCACCTGCTCACAGACACCGGTCAGCACCTCGACATGGTGCTGGGTCTGCTGGAGGTATTCCTGCCACTCTTCCTGCAGGTCGCTGTTGACTGCGCATTCCAGCGCCGTGTGGTACACCAGCACGCCGCCCCGTTCGTGGGTCAGGGACTGCAGCAGCAGCTCCTTCAGTTGAGGTTCGATCATTGCCGTACTCCAGTTGGGTCAGACGATGGGAGGATCGGTTTCACGCTCGAACACGCGATGCCGCTCGAGTGCTTCGATGAAAGCGGCGACGGCAGCTGCGGATTCCGCGGCACCTGCCTGCAGCAGGCCCGGATCATCACTGCCGTCCGGCAGCTCGGTGGGCAATCCCGCCGCTTCCAGCAGCTCCACGGACGAGCCAAGCAGCAGCAGGGGCTTGCAATGGCGATACTGGTCCCGGAGGAACTCCAGTGCCTGGCCGCTGTTGCCGAGCGCGGCGGCCACGGCCTGGCCCGGCGCGACGATGCAGCCATCCCAGAGCACCGATGGAGCCGTCTCGAGGGAAATCTCCACCTCCAGCGGCTCACCTGTGGTGCTCGCCACCTGTCCCAGCGACACACCGATGAACCGTGGCACGGCCCCGGCCGCACTCAACTCGGCGTGGATGCCGGCCGCCGCGGCGCCGTCCACCCCATCGGCCACCAGCAGTGCGATGCGGCGACCGCGGATGCCGGTGCTGCCCGGCCGGGCAAACAGCGACAGCGCGGGAGAGGTCTTCACCTCGGGACGGACTGGCTTGCGCACATGCTTCGGCAGGGGCTCCGGCAGGGATGAAAGCCCCAGGCCACTTGCGACCGCCTCGGCCAGTTCCCCGGCCACATTGCGCAGCTGTGCGACCACGCGCTGGCGGACCGCAGTGACCTGCACCTTGGTGAGTTCGAACCGGAATGCACGGATGATGTGCTGCTTCTCGACCGCCGTCTGGCTCTCCCAGAACAGCGTCGCCTGGTTGTAGTGCTCGGCAAAACGCTCGGGCTTGCCGCGCACCTTGTGCTCATCGCGTTGCCGCTGTTCGGGAAACGACGTGAATCCCTGCATGCCGGCCTGGAAGGGGCAGCCGCCCGCCAGCGAGTTCGGCTCGTAGGCCACGCGGCCGCGCGCGATTGCCTGGCGATGCATGCCGTCGCGCTGGTTGTTGTGCACCTGTGCCACCGGCGCATTGACCGGAATCTCGTGGAAGTTCGGGCCACCGAGGCGGGAGATCTGCGTATCCACATAGGAGTGGATGCGGCCGGCCAGCAGCGGATCATTGCTGAAGTCCAGGCCGGGCACGATGTGGGCGGCACAGAAGGCCACCTGCTCGGTTTCTGCGAAGAAGTTGTCCGGGTTGCGGTTGAGCACCAGCTTGCCCACCGGCTGCACGGGCACCAGCTCCTCCGGCACGATCTTGGTGGCATCGAGCACGTCGAAGGAGAAGCCCTCGGCCTGCTCCTCGGTGAATACCTGGATGCCAAGTTCGTACTCGGGGTAAACGCCGGCCTCGATCGACTCCCACAGGTCGCGGCGGTGGAAGTCCGGATCGGCGCCGGAGATCTTCACGGCCTCGTCCCACACCAGCGAGTGCGTGCCGGCCACGGGAGACCAGTGGAATTTCACGAACCGCGACTCGCCAGCCTCGTTGATGAAGCGGAAGGTATGCACGCCGAAGCCCTGCATGGTGCGGTAGCTGCGCGGAATGGCGCGGTCCGACATGATCCACATCAGCATGTGCGTGGACTCCGGCATCAGCGACACGAAGTCCCAGAAGGTGTCGTGCGCGGAGGCCGCCTGCGGCATGGCATGGTGCGGCTCGGGCTTCACGGCGTGCACCAGGTCGGGAAACTTCATCGCATCCTGGATAAAGAACACCGGGATGTTGTTGCCGACCAGGTCCCAGTTGCCTTCATCGGTATAGAACTTCACGGCGAATCCGCGCACGTCACGCGCCGTGTCGGTCGAGCCGCGCTCCCCGGCCACCGTGGAGAAGCGCACGAATACCGGCGTGCGCTTGCCGGCCGCAGAGAACAATGCCGCGCGGGTGAGCCTGGTGAGCGGCTTGTAGCACTCGAAGTAGCCGTGGGCGCCGGAGCCGCGGGCATGCACGATGCGCTCGGGAATGCGTTCGTGGTCGAAATGCGTGATCTTCTCGCGGAGGATGAAGTCCTCCATCAGCGTGGGCCCGCGCAGGCCCGCCTTCAGCGAGTTCTGGTTGTCCGCGACGGGCACGCCCTGGTTGGTGGTGAGCGTGCGGCCGGCAGAATCCACGCGCACCCGGTCCAGCGGTCCGCTGGCGGGATTGAAGCTGAGCTGCGGATTGCCGCTGCCGACCTTCGGCGAGGCATTGGATTCGCTGAGCGTGCTGGCACCTATGACCGGATCACCCGGCTCCACGGCCTGGCCCGCGACGGGCGCATCGGCGGCAGCGCCGAACTCGGCGGGCTTCGCCGCGTTGAAGGGCATGGCTGCGGCCAGCGCTTCGGTGCCGGCCATCTTCAGCGTCGGCAGGTCGGTGACCGCCTCCCTGCCTCCATTGCGCGCAGGGCCACTGACGGTGGCCTTTGCCGAGCTCTTCGCGCTGGCTGCGGTCAGTCCCGATCGGCGGGCGGGTTTCGGACTGGCCTTGGCAGCACCGGGCCGCGCAGCGGGTCGGGAATTCTTTTTCCTGGCGGCCATGGTGGACTCCTGCAGTAGGGCTGCGGGAGTCTTGGGCACGCGAGTCCGCGTGCATATCAGCCGCGAAGACTTGCCGCGGTCGCTGTCGTCCTACGCGGCGCGAGCCGCGAAGAGAGCGGTTCTAACGGCGCGCGGCCGGGCCCGGGAGTTGCGCGAAGCAGAACACCGCGGCAATCGACAGCACCACTGCAGCCGCAGCGAGGGATTCATACCCGAAGGCATTGACCAGCGTGCCGCCGAGGAAAGGGCCGATGGCCGACCCCACCATCAGCATGGCCGGGGTGCCGGTGAGCGTGCGGCCGCTGGTATCGAGCTGCGCGAGCAGGCCGAAGGCAAAGGTGTGGGTGAAGATCAGCACCGCCGCCAGCAGCGAGGCCGCGAAGGCATAGGGACCGAACGCCGGGGAGACCATGATGGTGGCTGCCAGCGCACATTGCAGCACAGGGCCTGCCAGCAGCACCTTGCGTGCCGCCAGGCGCCCCTGCAGCAGTGCCGCAAGCAAGGCCGGCAGCAGGTTCACCAGGCCCAGCACGATGAGCACGCCGTTGATGGCTCCCCGCTCGAAGCCGCGATGCGTGCCCGCGCCTTCGAGGAATCCGAACACCATGGCCTGCACCAGCGTCATGCACGAAATGCCGAGGATGCCGAACCAGACCACCCTGGGGAGCGGACCCGGCCTGGCCTGCGCAGTGGCAGCCGCCGCACCCGCACCCGGAAACGCCAGCAGCGACGCCACGGCGCCCACCGCCATCACAACCGCAAACGCCTTGAACAGCACGGGTCCACCCTGCGCGGCGATCAGCTGCGGAGTGCCAGCCAGAAACGCCACGGCAAAGACGCCCAGGGACATGCCGGCGATGGCGAACACCCGGTGCGGATTGGCGCTGCGCGCAATGGTGCCGTGCGTGACGCTCAGTGCGGCACCCGCAGAGAGACCTGCCACAAGATGCAGCGTGCCCAGCTGTGCGTACACGGTGGTGCCGGACGCCAGCCAGAAGGCCACCGCTGAAATGGCGAACCCCGCCGTTGCCACCCAGCGACCGTTCACACGCTGGATGCGCGGCGCCACCGTCACGCTGGCCAGCACCGCACCCACCAGGAACAGCGTGGGCAATCCGCCGGCGCGCTGCGGGTCGAAGCCGTAGTGCGCAATCAGCGCGCCCACCCACACCGACAACGCCACCAGGTCGACCATGCCGGCGCAATGCGCCACCATCAACGCGGCGCGGCCGCGCCGGCTGTCTACGGGAATCCCCACTGCTGCACCCCGGGCATGTTCTTCTGTTGCTGTCAGTATACGAAGCTTGCCCTCCAGGCGTGTGCAGACGTTGCCGCGTCAACATCCGCTGTACCTGTCTTTGTTAGACTGACCGCCCGGACAAAGGGCGGTGGCGCCATGCGCGTGAAACTCATGCTTTGCTTCATCGGCCTCGCAGCCCTGGCCTGCACCGATGATGCCGAACTCATGCCGGTCGGCGGCGAGGCCCAGGCAGTGGTCTATGAGATGGGACCGCGTGTGGCCCAATGTGCCCCGCCGGTGGTGACTCCTGCGTTCAGCGCCGGCAAGCTCACGGCAATCGGCATCAAGGTCCAGCGCTCCAGTTGCGGCACCCGGCTCGATGACGTCTCCTACCCGGCAGTCTGTGGCGCCGGAGTCTCCGGGATCATCGTGCACGACATCCCCGCGGAGCAGCTGGAGGCCGCGAAGGCTGCCGGCTTTGGCCCGGTGGATGAGCTCAAGGACTGGAAGCGCGAAAGCTGCGCACCCTACATCCATGCGATCGAGGTTGCCCAGGGCACCACCTCCTGCGTCGACGTCCGCAATCGTGTGATTGAAATCCGGCCGCCGTCAGATCCGGACAGCAGCCTCGTGCTGCTGGACCAGGCCGGCAACTGCGCCGACGCCAGCTACCGGCAGGTGCTTTATGGCGGGGACGGCAGGAAGGTGCTGTGCTCGAACGAGGAATCGATCGCCGGACCACGGAAGAGTTGTCCAGTGGCTTCCTACTCGGCCGTGTTCGAGACCATCCTCGCGAATCTCGCTGCGCCTGACCTGGGCCTGGCCGGCTACTCGGTCAACGAGGTGTTTCCCCGGCTCTGACCGATGCGCTGCGCGGCCGAACGCGTGAGGTGTTCCCTCACGGCCGCATCGTAACGCGGCACGTCACTTTGCCGCACCGGCAGCATCTCCAGCGTGATGCTGCCCATCTCGTCGGTGGATTGCTGGCCCCAGCGCACGCGCCGTGGCGGCGAGAAGGGATTCGCAGGATTGGCCGCGCTGTTGTCATAGGCGAGGGCCACGTCGATGCGCGTGCCAGCTGCGAGTCGCACCGGCTGGTCGAAGTAGTAGCGTTCCTGCCAACTGAAATCCCAGCTTGCAATCGAGAACAGGTCGCGCGCCGTGCCGCCCGGTGGCGTCACGGTCATCTTCATGTCGGTGGCAAGGTAGTGGGCATGGCCGCCGGCGCTGAGCACCTCGACGTCGATGGGCAGCGTGAAGGAATCGCGCACCATCACACGTGGCTGGCCTGCCGGCAGGTCGATGCCGGCCAATGCGCCGAACAGCGGCGGCAGCTGCAGCTCGAGCAGCGGCCGCGCTGGCGCCGCGGGGGCAAAGTGGATGCCCACCACGGCCTGTCCTGATTCGGGCTTTCCGCTGGGATGGAAGTGCATCTGCAATACCAGCGCGGCGCCTGCCGGCAGCCAGCGCGCGACGCCTTCCGGCAACTCGGCAGGGCGACCACCCACGGCCCATCCGCCCAGGAGGCCGACGGTCGCCTCCTGACCGGTTGCGCCACGAGTGAGCAGGGCACGCAGGTTGCTGCCCGTGCCACCCAGCAGGTTCATGCTGTTGTAGCCGGGCGCGGGATCACCCTGGTCCATCTGCAATGCATTGCCAGTCGTGTCGAAGAAGAACAGTGCGTGGTGCGAGCTCTTGCCGGAAGGCCGGAACTCGATGGCGCGTACCCAGCGACCCTCGGCGAGCCCCAGCGGGATGGCGAAGTTCCGGTAGAGGTCGGGGCCATCCTCCGGGACCTGCATGGCCTGGTCCATGCGCACGACGAGATCCGGTTCGCCGAGCTGCCAGCCGGTCGTGAATTCCGGCAGGGGAGGTTCGCGTCGCGCGTCACCCCTGGGCATGCCGGCGGACACCCAGTCCGACAGTGTCCTGATCTGTGCCTCGGTGAGGCGACGGTCGTGACTGAACCCGGCCATCTGCGAGTCCGCATGCCAGGGCGGCATGTAGGCACTGGCCGTCACATCGGCAATCATCCTGGCCCGGCGGCGCACATCTTCATAGCTGGTCAGCGTGAACGGCGTGGCCTCGCCGGGTCGGTGGCAGGGCGCGCAGTTGTTGTACACGATAGCAGCCACCTGGCCGGAGAACGTGGGCGGGGATGGCGCGGCCGTATGGGCGGCCGAGGCCACCAGCAGGATGGGCGCCAGCCAGAGCGACTTGGTCATGCCGGTTCTCCGCAGGTTCATTCGATGTAGCAGCCAATGGCTTGTGTGCGCGGTGTGCGTACTGCACGACCCGCTACCAGGTCTTCCAGCGCGTTGCGCAGGTCATGTTCGGTCGCACCCTGTCGCGGGCGACCCAGTTCCATATACAGGTTGTCGATGCGTCCACTGTATGCCAGCGCGCCGTCGGCCGCGTACACGACAGCCTGTGGCGTGACGCTTGCCCCGGCGAGTCCGGCCAGCGACTGCCCAGTGTCGATGACCGCCGGAATCTCTCCCAGGCCGAAGGCATCCTGATGGGCGCGCACCTGCCCGGCCGTGGATTGCCGTTCACTGTAGATCAGCGTGCACTGCACGCCGGCGGGCGCGTACTGGTTGCAGATGCGGCGGATCTCCGGGGCATATTGGTTGGAAACCGGACAGTCGGTGCCAACGAACAACAATGCCGACCACCGGCCGTGCGCCGGATGCGCCAGCGTTCCGCGCGGGATGCCGTCGATATCGACAAGGGCTCCATCCGGCGGAGCCTCTGACGATGTGCAGGCTGCCCCGAGTGCGGCGATCAGTGGAATGAAGAAGAGGGCGGGGATCGGCCGTGCCGCGGCAGGTTGGTGCGATTGGCTCGGCACGCAGGTCACTCGCCTCATTGCAGGAAAGGTCGGGATGGTTCCCGGGATAGAACGCGCCGCGGGATCGGAGGTTGACTAGGGTACCCAGGCCATGCCGTCAGGTCCGCCGCCGGTGGCGATCTGCCCGATGACGGCCAGCGACTTCAGGTCTACCACCGCGAGCTTGCGTTCACCGGCCGCCGCCACGTAGGCGCGGGATCCATCCGGCACCACGAGGATGCCCGATGCCCCCTGGCCGATCGGGATCCGTGTCTTCACGCTTTGTGATTTCACATCGACCAGAACCAGCTCGCCTGCCGTGAGGTCCGACACCAGCGCAAGGGCGCCATCGGGCGTGAACTTCAGCCGGTTCGAACGGCGGGTGCCTGTGTTGAAGGTTTTCACCACGGCCCTGGTGGCAACGTCGATGATGGACACGTTCCCGCTCTGGGAGTTGGCCACCCACAGCTGGCGGCCGTCCGGGGTGAGGTCGAGACCCTCCGGACCCGCACCAACCGTGACCAGCGTCTGCCGGCCAGCGCCGTCGGCGCCGCGCTCGATGATGCTCACCGAGTTCGAATTCACGTTGGCCGTGAACAAGGTGGCGCCGTCGCGGCTCGCCGCCACCATGTGCGTGCGTTCCTGGTTGGTCGGGAAGCGCCAGTCGACGCGGTCGGTGGAGGTATCCAGCCTGCCGACGTGTTTCGAGTCCTCGGCCGTGAAGTACACGTGCCGGCCGTTGGCAACCAGCCCGTGCGGGCGGCGCAGTTCGCCCAGCTCCACATGGGCGCGCTCACGCCGGGCGGCAATGTCGATGACGCTGAGCGAGTTGCCGCCGGGTAGTTGTGGCCCATAGTTGGAAACCACGGCCGTGCGGCCATCCCGTGTCACTTCCAGCTCATGCGGGCTGGGTCCGGTGCCCACCGTGGCCAGGCTGTTGCCCGTTGCCGGGTCGATGAAGGAAAGCGTTGCGTCTTCCTTGTTGACCACGAGCAGGGTGGCGGCCTGTGCAGAAGCAAGGGACGCGCAGCTCAGGACGAGCGCGGCAATGGCGTGACGCATGGTAATCCTCCTGGCCTGATGGCCGGGATCATGCCCGGCCCGGCAGGGGATTGCACTTGCCTGAACAGGAGTGTCCTCTATTTCACTCCGTGTCGAGACCCGCCCGGTCCCGCAGCACCCGCTCCAGTTCTTCGTCAGTAACGCCGAGCTGCGCCTCTTCAGCCTGGTCCAGGCCACGACCCAGGCCAGCATGCCGCGCATCGACGATGTCGTCCGCAGCGATGTCGCCAGCCTCCAGTTCCGCTTCCTGCTCCACGCTTACGCGTTCACCGGTGCCGTTGCGGTCGCTGGTGCTGTCGAGTCCGCCCAGGCCCATCATGTCGGCTCCCGTATCGGAGCTGTCGCTGGGGCCCACGGAGCGGATGTCGTGACCCTTGCCAATTTCATTGCCGGCGTCGTCGAGCAGCGCATCAATATCCACTGGTTTTGTACGAGCCATGCACACCTCCGGGAGTGATGTCCTGATCTTGCTCCCTTGGTGAGCAGAGGCCAGATTGCCCCGGCGCCGCCTGCTGTAGGAGTAGGCCTATAGGCGACCCGCGGGCGCTGCTCACGCCACCAGCGTTGCCTGCAGCGTGATTTCCGCCACGCCGGCCAGCGCCTTCGACAGCGGACAGTTTTCCTTCGCCCCTCTGGCGATCTTCTGGAATCTCGCGTCGTCGATGCCGGGAACCGCGGCCTTCAATGTGAGTGCGATACGATCGATGGTGAAGCCTTCTCCTTCCTTCACCAGCCGCACGGCCGCCGTGGTGTCGATGGACTTCGCTGCAATGCCCTGGGCATCGCAGGCAAAGGAGAAGGCCATCGTGAAGCAGGCTGCATGCGCTGCACCCAGCAGCTCCTCGGGATTGGTGCCGCGGCGATCGTCCTCGAAGCGGCTGGCGAATCCATACGGGTAGTCCTTCAGCGCACCAGTTTCGGTGCTGATCCTGCCGGTGCCTGCCTTGCCTGCCCCATCCCAATGAATCCTCGCGTGCTTTTCGGTCATGCTCATCTCCTCATGGGTCGTTTATGCAGCCTGTCAACAACTGCCGGTCATCGCGGAGGCAACAGCCGTGGTGCCAATGCCTGTCATGCAGAGCACCGCGATGATTCCGGCGGTGAAGTACCAGCCACGCTCACTGGCATCGACCTCCCGCCCCTCACCCCGCACGCTGCGCAGCGCGACATAGACAATCAGCAGGCAACCCGAGGCCGCAACTGCGTGGATCATCACCGGCCCGACCGGTCCACACCGCCACTGGGCGATGTTCCGCGCAAGGATCATCGCGGCCAGCCACAGGGCGGGGCCGCCGAACAGGCAGGCCGGCATTTTCAGTGAACGGCCGAATCCGCGCATTGTCAGTGCCTCAGCGTCAGGGGAGCGCATAGGCAATGACCTCATCTCCGATGGGCGTCTCCATGAAGTGGTGGCCGCCCGCATGGATCACCACGTATTGCTTGCCATTGACCGAATAGGTCATCGGCGTGGCCTGCCCACCGGAGGGCAGCACGTCGCTCCACACTGTTTCCCCGGTCTTGAGGTCAATGGCCCGGATCAGGTTGTCCGTGGCGGCGGCAATGAAGACAAGTCCGCTCGCGGTGACCACGGGGCCGCCATTGTTCGGCGTGCCGATCTCCACCGGCAGCATCGAAGGAATGCGGAATGGACCATTGCGACGCGCCTGGCCGAACGGACGGTCCCAGATGGTTTCACCCGTGCGCATGTCGATGGCGCGGATGCCGCCATACGGGGGCTGCTTGCACAGCATGGCGGTGACAGGCAGGCGCCAGCCCGCGTTGACGTCCACGGCATAGGGGGTATTGGCCTGCGGGTCACCGGCACCTTCCACACCGCCCATCTTGCCGCGGGTTTGGTTGCGTGGCGCCCAGCCCATGCGATCCGCGCGCGCACGCGGCACCAGCTCCACGTAGTTCGGCGTGTCGTTGTAGTTGGCGATGATCACGCCGCGCCGCGGATCCACGGCAATGCCACCCCAGTCGGTGCCGCCGTTGTACCCCGGATACTGGATCGTCCGGCGCCCGCTTTCCGGTGGCGTATAAGGACCGGCGTAACGCGCACGCCGGAACTGGATGCGGCAGATCATCTGGTCAATGGGAGACATGCCCCACATGTCGCGTTCGGTGAGGTCCGCCTTGCGCAGGGTGTGCCAGAGCGACACAGGTTGGGTCGGCATACGTTGCGCAGCCTCCACGCCACCACTCGGCACCCGCATTTCACCGACTGGAGTCAATGGCCGGCCGGTACGCCGGTCGAGCACATAAATGTCGCCCTGCTTGGAGGGAAGGATCAGCGCAGGTATGCCCTCCCAATCCACCAGCGTAGCCTGGGCGCCGAAGTCGTAGTCCCACACGTCGTTGTAGACGGCCTTGAAGTGCCAGGCGGGCTTGCCGGTCAGGACGTCCAGGGCCACCAGCGAGGTCGAGTACTCACGTTCCTCAGGGCGGCGCAGGCTGGAGTAGTAGTCGGCCGCCGCATTGCCCATGGGCAGGTAGACCAGCCCCAGCTGTTCATCGCCGCTGGCCGTGGTCCACATGTTCGGCGTGCCGCGAGCCCAGGTTTCACCTTCGGGTGGATAGCCCGTCCAGTCCGGATGCATCATGTCCCAGGCCCAGCGCAGCTCGCCGCTCACGGCGTCGTAGCCACGGATCACTCCGGATGGAGCCCAGCGATCCTGGCCATCCAGCACCTGGTGACCAGTCACCACAACGCCGCGCACGATGGTTGGAGGTGAGGTGATCGACACGTAGCCGGGTGGTGTCTCGCCCATGCCGACGGTGGTGTCGACTGCGCCACTGGTGCCGAAGTCAGCGCAGGGCTGGCCCGTGCCTGCGTCGATCGCGAACAGTCGCGCATCAAGCGTGCCGTAGATCAGGCGCGCTGCGCAGGCGTCGCTGGCGGCGGCGTCAGGCACCACGAAGTAGCTCACTCCGCGGCAGGCGGCCGTGTAGGGAATGGCCTCATCCGCAACCTGCGGATCAAAACGCCAGCGCTCCTCACCGGTAGCAGGATCCACCGCCAGCACGATGCCTTTCGGAGTGCAGATATAGAGGGAGTTGCCGACCTTCAGCGGCGTGTTCTCCGCGCCGTACATGCCCTCCGCGCCTTCAGATGGCAGGTCGCCGGTGTGGATCAACCAGGCGCGTCGCAACGAACCCACGTTCTCCGGCGTGATTTCGCCCAGCGGCGAGAAGCGCCGCGCGCTGTAGCTGCCACCGTAGGCCGGCCAGTCCGCACCGGGCTGGAGCAGGGCGGTGTCGGCCATGTCCAGCGCCAATGGAGGCAGCTCCCGCAATGGCTTCGGTGCATTGATCTGCGCAAACACGAACGCGGCGGCTGCCGCCACCACTATCGCCGCGCCGGCGGCCCCGGCGCCAGCCTTCCAGCGGAATGGCGCCACGCTCAGGGTGGGCATCACCAGGCACACGGCAACCAGCAGCACCAGCAGTGCGATCACACGCGGCAACAGTGCCCAGCCATGGGGTCCCACTTCTGCAAGGGCCCACAGCAGTGAACCCAGGAAAATGCCCACGAAAAGCCAGCCACCGGTGATGCGATGCAAATACAGCAACACACCCGATACAATCATCGCCACGCCGACCACCAGGTAATACGCAGAGCCGCCCAGCACAAGCAGCCACGTACCGCCGACGGCGAGCACGAGGCCGAAGAGCGCGATCAGCACGCCGAGGATGATGGGCGCAATCGGCTGCAGCGATGCTGGAGCAGCGGGCCACCGCATGAGGACCATCTCCTGCGTTGGATTGTTGAAGGAAGCCGGAAGTGAGCGGCGAACGTCGATGATTGCGCACGACAGCGCGTGGGGCTGTCAGGCCAGTTGAGCTTGCCCCGTAGGACCATGACCACGCGGCCCATCGGGTTGAGCCACTGGTACCGATGTGTATAGTTCCCTCATCCCCGCCGGCCGCACGCGCCTGAATGCGCAAAAGGGCTGTTTCCCACGAAAATCCAAGGATCCCGCCATGCCTGATTTCAATTCCGTCGAATCGGCGAGCCTGTTCGGCAACTCGCTGCTGTCCTGGCTGATCGCCCTCGGCGTGATCCTCGTGCTGTTCTTCGTGCTGCTCACCGCGCGCTCGGCGGTGCGTCGCTACCATGCGCGGCTGCGACAGACGAACAGCACGGAGCTGACGGAAATCCCGGTAGAGATCCTGAGCCGCACCACGCTGCTCTTCTTCGTGGTGGTGTCGATATTTGCGGGGCTGTCGACCCTCGCCATGCCGGATCGCGCGCAAAGGGTGCTGGAAGCCGGCTTGATGCTCACTCTCTTCTTCCAGGTCGGCGTCTGGGTTTCGGCAGCGGCCATGGCGTGGCTTGAGCGGCGGCGCCGGCGTACCGCCACCCTGAGTGATCGCGCCGTGGCCGGCTCGCTGGGAATTATCGCCTTCATCCTGCGCGTGGCCATCTGGAGCCTGGTGCTGCTGGTGGCGCTGGACAACCTCGGCATCGATGTCACCGCGCTGGTTGCAGGTCTCGGCATCGGCGGCATCGCCGTCGCGCTTGCCGCGCAGAATGTGCTCGGCGACCTGTTCGCTTCCCTGTCGATCGCCTTCGACAAGCCATTCCTTGTCGGTGACTTCCTGATCCTCGACGACTACCTCGGTTCAGTGGAGGACATCGGCGTGAAAAGCACACGCCTGCGCAGCCTCAGCGGCGAGCAGATCATCCTCTCGAACGCGGACCTGCTGAAGAGCAGGGTGCGCAACTACGGGCGCATGTTCGAACGCCGCATCGTGATGAACCACACCATTGCCTACGGCACGCCGCTGGAGCAGCTGCGGGAAATTCCGGAGATCATCCGCGCGGCGATCCAGGCGCAGAGCGACACCCGCTTCGACCGCGCGCACTTCGCCAGGCACGGGTCCGACGCGCTCGAGTTTGAATCGGTGTACTTCGTGCTGTCGCCGGACTACAACCGCTACATGGACATCCAGCAGGAAATCAACCTGCGCATCCACCAGGAGCTGGAGGGACGGGGCATCGAGTTCGCGTTCCCGACGCGGTTTCTCTATCTGGCGCGGGCGCCGCGCAAGGAGCGCGGGAAACAGTCGGGTCGGCAGGACGGGGACACGGCCATCGCAACGCCCTGACGCCGGCGCGGCAGGCTCTCGCGGGGCCGGCGCGAGTGGGGCCGGCGCGGCAGGGGTGACCGGCTGAGATTTCCCCCATCTATAGTGCAAGCATACCGCTACCGACAGCCGCTGTGAATTGCCCTTCCGGGGGACGTCGGCGCGCGGTTGCGGCCGTAAACTGCGCCGCCCTGCCCCTCCGCCCACGAGGTCCCGATGCCTGCCAAGCCCGTTGCCGCGCCGCTGTTTACCGGTTACCAGAAGGCCGTGATCGCGATGCTGGCCTTCCTGCAGTTCGCCGTGATCATCGACTTCATGCTGATGGCACCGCTGGGTGCGCTGATCATGCCCGCACTGGATGCCACCACCGCGCAGTTCGGCACGGTGGTGTCGGCATACGCCTTTGCCGCTGGTGCTGCCGGCTTCCTGGCCGCCGGATTTGCCGACCGCTTTGACCGCAAGAAGCTGCTGCTCTTTTTCTATGCGGGATTCGTCATCGGCACGGCCTGGTGCGGCATGGCGGGCACCTTCGAGTTGCTGCTCGCCGCCCGCATCTTCACGGGGCTGTTCGGCGGGGTGATCGGCTCAGTGGTGCTGGCCATCGCCACCGACCTTTTCGTGCCCGAGCAGCGCGGACGCGTGATGGGATTCATCCAGACAGCCTTTGCCGCCAGCCAGATCCTCGGCATTCCCGCCGGCATCTGGCTGTCGACCCGCTGGGACTGGCAGGTGCCCTTCCTCACGCTGGCCGTGCTGGGCCTGGTGGTGGGGCTGCTAATTGCCCTGGTGATGCGGCCCGTCAACGCCCACCTGAAGATGCAACAGGAGCGCAGCCCGCTGGGGCACCTGGTCCACACGCTGGTGGAGCCGCGCCATGCGCTGTCTTTCCTGGCGGTGCTGTTCCTTGCCACCGGTGGGTTCATGCTGATGCCGTTCAGCAGCGCCTTCACTGTGTACAACCTCGGCATTGACCTGGAGCACCTGCCCATCATCTATCTGGCCACGGGCGTGGCGATGATCTTCATCGGACCACTGGTGGGCAAATTCACCGATGCGGTCGGGAAGCTGCGCATGTTCCTGGTCGGCACCGGGATCATGATGGTGATGGTGACCATCTATACGAACCTTTCCACCTCCACCGTGGTGATGGTGGCGCTGATCAATGTGTTGATGTTCCTTGGCATCTTCTCGCGCATGATTCCCTTCCAGGCGCTGATGACCCAGGTGCCGGCTCCGACCCACCGCGGCGCGTTCAACGCGGTAACGGCTTCGCTGTCACAACTCGCAGGCGGACTTGCCGCCGTGGTTGCCGGGCACATCGTGACCGAAGGAGTTGATGGCCGCCTGCAGCATTACAACGTTGCCGGCTATGTCGTTGTTGTCACCGGGTTGCTGGCCAGCTTCCTGATGTGGCGCATTGACCGGAGCGTCCGGCGCGTGTGAAGCCCGCGGGACTCTCCGGCTCGCCAGGTGCCAGGCCGCTGCGCCTGAAGACTGCCGTCGAGCTCGGCGCAGCCTTTCGGGCGGCACTGGCGCGCGGAGATGGCGCCGCCGGCGCGCACTGCATCCACGAGCGGTGGATGCGGGGCGAGTCATTCGCTGGAGAGATCGAAGCCGACCTGGCCGCGCTCTGGAAGAGCGCTGCTGCATCCATTCCGGACTGGCTTCCCATGCGCCATGTCAGCTGGCTGCCGCTGGCCTACGAGGTGGCCGCCCGGTTCAGCGCGACGGGCCGCGGCAGGACCAACATCTACCTCGTATTGCTGGACTTCTCCGAACGCCGCGGGGATGACCATGGTGTGTATGTGGGGATGAGCCAGTATCCAGCGTCGCAACGGTTCGACCAGCACAAGGCGGGAATCCGCGCCGCGGGCAGCGTGTTGCAGCGGGGCCTGGAGGTTCTCACCGGCCCGGTGCTGCATTTGCAGCGCATCCCGCGAGGGGAGGCGAGGCGGATCGAAGGGCAGCTGGCACAGGCATTGGGCGATGCCGGGATCAAGGTGGAGGGAGGGCATTGAAAAGGGGCGTCAAAGGGAGGAAGAGCTCTGTCCATGAGCCCACCCTCACTCCTGCATAGCACCATCGGCTTAACCCATAACGCATGTTGAACTGCTGTCGACAAGCCGTGTCAAAGTGACAGCACAAACGCATAAACGCTGCCCCAACAATCAATCGTCAAGGAGTGCATCGTGATTCCATCGCGTACAGCCGTGCGAACCGGCGCGGCGCTGGCCCTTGCGGGCGTCATTGCCATTCCAGCCCACGCCCAGGCCGCGCCTGATGAAGAGCTGGTAGAACTCGAAGACATAGTCGTCACTGCCACCAAGCGTTCCACCGGAATACAGGACATCACCTCCGCCGTTGTCGCTGTCGACACCAGCCGCCTGCTCGATGCACAGGTGAACAACCTGCAGGACCTGCAGGCGGTCGTGCCCTCGGTGAATTTCGGCAACGACTTCAACCAGGCGAAAATCTTCATCCGTGGCGTGGGCGCAAACACCTCGACCACTGGCAATGCCACTGCGGTGGCGTTGCACGTGGATGGCGCGGTGGTGTCGCGCGCCGAGGCCCAGCTCACCTCGCTGTTCGACCTGCAGCGCGTGGAGGTGCTGCGTGGTCCCCAGGGCACGCTCTATGGCCGCAATGCCACCGGCGGTTCCATCAACCTCATCACCGCCAGGCCTACGCAGGACTTCGAGGGCTACGCGCGCCTGACTTATGGCAGCTATGACGCGACCCATGCCGAGCTGGCCTTCGGCGGGCCGCTCAGCGAGCGGCTGCGCTTCCGCCTGGCCGTGAAGGACGAGAACCGCAGCGGCTTCGGCATCAACCCCGTCACCGGGGCAGACGTGGACGACCTCAACCGTTCGATGGCCCGCCTGCACCTGCAGTATGACTTCAGCGACTCAGTGAGCTACCTGCTGACGGGAGAGTACTTCCGGCAGAACGACAGTTCCGGTGCCGTCCACTACCTGCGCGCTTCCTTCCCGGGTGTCACCAGGCTGGCTGCGCTGGGCGTTGGCGGGTATGCCGCGGATCCCCGGGACCTCGCCAGCGAGACACAGCCAGGCACGGACACGAAGACATATGCGGTCACCGGCACATTGAGCGCCCGGCTCAACGATGCGCTGACACTCACCAACATCACCAACTTCCGCGACTTCCGCACGTCGCTGTTCCAGGACCTGGATCTTTCGGCCACCCAGGGTCCGGGTATCGCCACTTATGCCACCACCGTGCAGGAGCGCCGCATCGACAGCAACCAGTTCAGCAACGAGCTGCAGCTGAACTGGCAGGGCGACTTCGTGGATGTAGTGGGCGGCCTGTATTACTTCCACGAACGCCAGTGGCCCATCGACAACGTCGGCCTCGCGCGTCGCGACGGCCTGCAGTCGAACATCGCCAAATACGATGCCCTGGGGCTGCTCGACCTCGCCTACAAGCTTTGTGGATACGGCCCGGAAGGGCTGGGCGGCGCGGTGCGTGCGCCCAAGCGTGTCTGCACACTGTCGAACCTCGGCACTCGCGCCTTCGCCGCCTTCGGCGAAACCAACATCAAGCTCGGCATGTTCAACGAGTCTCTGGCAGCCTGGACATTGAAGCTCGGCGGCCGCTACAGCCGTGAGGATGTGGATTCCGAAAACACCTCGGTGGTGATTGCCGCTGGCGGTGCCGGTCCTGTCATCACCGCGGGGGCCACCATCTCCGGCAACACCTACACCAACAAGCGGCGGTTCAAGGATTTCACTCCCGAGGCCGGCCTGTCATGGGAGCCGAATGCGAATACCATGGTGTATTACACCTATGCCGAGGGCTTCAAGGCCGGCTCCGGAGAGAATGCAGCCTTCAGCACCACCATCGTCGACCCGGAGACCATGACCAACCATGAGGTGGGCGTGAAGAGCTCGCTCTTCCAGCGGCGCCTCACGGCCAATCTTGCGCTGTACACCTACGACCTGAAGGGGGCGCAGCTCAACAAGACCATCGCCGGCGGACCCACGGGCTACCAGACCATCTTCCAGAACGCGGCTTCGACCAAGGCCGAAGGCGCGGAGCTTGAACTGGCGGGCGTGCTGGCGCGCCGGCTGAACTGGAGCGCCAGCCTGTCCTACACCGATGCCACCTTCGGTGAGTACGTCACGCTCGATCCGCTCAACCCGGTGAACGTGGCCGGCGGCACGCCCTATGACCCCGTCACCAATCCGGATCCCACGGCATACGGAGCCCCTGGCGGCGGTGACATCCAGCTGGCCGGCAACCAGGTTCGCAACACGCCGAAGTGGGCGTGGAATGTCCATGGCGAATACCTCCTGCCGTTCCCGGCGTTTGCCGGCGGCACGTTCTCCATCGCCGCGGATGTCTCGCACCGCAGTCGCGTGTACTTCAGCGAATACGAGCGGGATTTCGAGAGTGCGGCTGCCTACACGCTGGTGGACGCGGCACTGAAGTTCACATCCGGTGACGACCGCCTGGATGTGCAGCTGTGGGGCAAGAACCTGGGCAATGTGGATCGGGCGAGCAGCACATTCGCACTGGCCACGGGACGTCTGGTGGGCGTCACCTGGTTGCCGCCGCGCATGTATGGCATGACCGCGTCGTACCGGTTCTGAGGTCACCGATAGCCGGGACGACTCCTGGCGGCAAGTGCCGGAGGGAATAAAAAAGCCCCCGACGACCGGTCGGGGGCTTCTTCCTGAACAACAGGTAGCGGGCTACTTGCTGACCTGGACGCTGGTCCCCGCGCCAGGGCCGCCACCAATGGGGCCGCGTGCGCCATTGCCGTTGGAGACCACTTTCACCCACAGCGCTTCGTTTGCCTTGTAGTAGGCCGTGTCGCTGCTCTTGCGCAGGGCATCCAGGCTGTTCACTGCCGTACCCGATTCGGCCTTGTTGAACCCGGGCAGCTCGAAGATCACCCACGAGCCGGCGTCCATCTCGTTGAGGGTCAGTGCCAGCGTCGGCCGTTCGGTCTTCACCTTGATCTCTGTCCCGGCGCGCACGTTGCTCTGCGTTACCGAATAGTCCTTGCCATTGCGGCTGAGGATGACGGGAGGCTGCGCGCCAGCTCCACCACCGCGCGGCACGGTGATCGGTACAACCGCTCCGGCTCCGCCGGGAGCGGCGGCGGGCGCTGCCGGCGCCGCAGCGCCGAGGGCAGCACCGGCTGCACCGGGAGCCGGAGCCGCGCCACGGGCGGGAGCGGCACCAGGACCAGCCCCTGGTGCAGCACCGGGACCGGCTCCGCCGCCGCGCGGCCCGAACCCGCCACCACCAAACGTCAGGCGGCCGATGTCACCGCGGCAGACCGCGGCATTCCAGTCGCGCTTGATCTGGCAGGCCTTCGTGTCGGTGGCAATGCTGTCGAATTCGCCGTCGTGGATCAGGATGTAGGAGTCGGGAATGCCACCGACGGATCCATCCTTGTCGTGGATCGCGGAGGTCTTCCAGGCCACGCCATTGAGGTTGTCATTGCCCCACTTGCGTTCCATCGGCGGGAAGTACACCGGCTTGGCGTTGATGAACTTCGCCTTCTCGATGGCGTTCTCGGTGCTCACGCCGGCGCTGGTATACATCAGGTAAGAGAGCGCGCCGGTCTTGCGGGCCGCATTGTCCTGGTAATTGCGGAAGGTGGTGTTCACCACGTCGTGCCGGTAGTCGTAGTACTCGTAACCGCGGATGGGGAAGTCCGGCATCATCGGCTTCGGCAGGCTGCGGCCGTACTTCTTCTCTTCCGGCGTCTGCGGGTTGCCCACGTTCTCGGTCTCACCGACGAACAGCGAGTCGATCACAAGTGACGTGAACGGGTCGCGACCCGCGGAACCGGAGGCATGCGTGTAGCCCATGGCATTGTCGGCCACCTTCAGGTTCCTGAAGGTGTGCATCTCGCCCCGGCCCCACACGCCGCCGTTGCGGTTCTTGTACGAGGTCAGGTTCTCGAAGACGGTCTCCACCGTCTTGCTGTTCGCATCAGCCGGGTTTTCCTTGGGCATGTGCGCGTTGCCGGTCACGCCGAAGGTGTTGTTGACGTTGATGTTGCGGTCGAACATGAAGCCGTCGTAGTTGGAGTGGGCAACGTTGCCCTTGAACTCGCCGAACGGTGTGCGGCGCGGCCAGGTGTTCTTGCTGATCTCGGTGCCATCGAACTGGCCG
>Ga0182739_1000265_pt1 | contig 84262 bp, 85 predicted proteins | sample eDN5th30CBELigBY_FD_128873 | JGI IMG/M metagenome (GOLD analysis project Ga0182739, IMG submission 128873) | Enriched backyard soil microbial communities from Emeryville, California, USA - eDNA 5th pass 30_C BE-Lig BY (version 2) (version 2) | ecosystem: Environmental > Terrestrial > Soil >...
AACGATGGCTAAGCGGGTAATAACATTTGGCATTATAGGGTGCGGTTTGATGGGAAAAGAATTTGCCAGCGCGGCAGCGAGATGGTGTCATCTGTCAAATATTCAGGTAGAGCCGCGCATAATTGCGGTATGTGACGCCAATCCAGCGGCAACAGGATGGTTTCAGGACAATATTCCAAGCGTAGTCCATGTTTACTCTGATTATAAGCAATTATTATCCAACCCTGATGTTGACGCTATTTATTGCGCGGTGCCTCATAACCTGCATGAACAAATGTATATCGACATTATTAAAGCAGGCAAGCATTTACTCGGGGAAAAGCCGTTCGGCATAGACGAGCAAGCGAACGCAGCGATTATGGAAGCGATCGCAAAGCATCCTGAGGTTATCGTTCGCAGCTCCTCTGAATTTCCGTTCTTCCCGGGCGCGCAGCGCATCGTTCAATGGGTGCAGGAGGGCAGATTCGGTAAAATTATCGAGGTGGAAGCAGGCTTCTGGCATTCTAGCGATCTGGACCCTCATAAACCGATTAACTGGAAGCGCCGCACCGCTACGAATGGGGAGTATGGCTGTATGGGAGATCTCGGCTTGCATGTGCTGCATCTTCCGCTTCGCTTCGGCTGGAAGCCGAGCAGTGTCCGCGCTTTGCTCTCGAAAATTGTTAAGGAGCGCCCAGACGGCAAAGGTGGAATGGCGGAATGCGAAACTTGGGACAACGCAATTCTGGCATGTGATGTCAATGCGGGCGAGGATCAATTTCCAATGCTGCTCTCTACGAAAAGAATCGCCCCGGGGCATGCCAATACTTGGTTCATCCGAATATCAGGCACGCAATTCTCAGCTGAATTTACGACTAAAAATCCGAAGCAGGTAGCATCCTTGCCTTACTCGCCGGGCGGGGAGCAAGCATGGCATGTTGTTGATGCTCCGTATAAATCAGCTTATGGGACAATTACAGGCGGTATTTTTGAATTTGGATTTTCCGATTCTATCCTGCAAATGTGGGCAGCGTTTTGCGATGAGGTCGTTCATGGAAAGGATGGCATGACGCAGCCGTTCACTTGCGCGCTTCCGGAGGAAGCAGCCAGCAGTCACAAGCTGTTCACTGCAGCATTGGAATCCAATCGCACCGGAAGCACGGTTAAGCTCGATTGGGGTGGCTCCTTGTGAGCAATCGATCTTTAGCTAATCCAATCGTTGTAGCTGGGCACATCTGTTTAGATGTTATTCCATCCATTCATTTGCCAGACAATAGGCATGGGGTGGGAGACTTGTTTACACCTGGAAAGCTTGTTGATATTGGCGCGGCAAAGCTGTCAACCGGCGGTGCTGTCTCTAACACAGGCTTAGCTCTGCATCGTTTAGGCGAGCCTGTGCGGTTGATGGGCAAGGTGGGCAAGGATCTGTTCGGGGATGCGATCTTGCAGGTACTGCGAACATACAATGAGCAGCTGTCTCAAGGGATGATAGTTGCGGACAATGAAAACAGCTCTTATACGCTCGTTATCAGTCCGCCGGGAGTTGACCGTATTTTTCTGCATTGTACGGGCGCAAACGATACTTTCACTGCAAATGATGTGTCGGATGAAGCGATTGAGGACGCGAAGCTTTTCCATTTTGGTTATCCGCCGTTGATGCGTAAAATGTATGAGGATGAAGGGCGGCATTTAGAACAGCTTCTATCTCGTGTCAAGCAGCGAGGTATTACTGTATCATTGGATCTGGCACGACCAGATCCTGATTCTGCTGCCGGCAGAGTAGATTGGCGCACAATCTTCGAAAGGTCGCTTCCCTATGTGGACATCTTTCTTCCTAGCTTTGAGGAAATTTTGTATATGCTTCGTCCTGCCCTTTACGACGAATTGGCCGATAAGCATGAACCAGCAGAGCTGTTGCATTGTGCAAATAGTGAGCTTCTGTCGTCGATTGCGGATGAACTGCTGTCTATGGGCGTAGCAGTGGCTGGGTTAAAGCTGGGTGAGCATGGCTTTTATATGAAAACGACAGCGGATCGAGAGCGATTGTCTAATCTCGGTTTTTGTGCCCCTTCGGACGAGATTGTCCCTTCTTGGATAAATCGCGAGCTGCTTGCGCCTTGCTTTGCGGTTCGGGTAGCAGGGACGACTGGCGCAGGCGATTGTACGATTGCCGGATTTCTAGCAAGTCTAAGCAGAGGCTTGACTTTGGAAGAGACAATGCTGGCAGCGGTCGGCGTTGGAGGCTGCAATGTAGAGGAAGCCGATGCTGTAAGCGGAATTCCGCATTGGGATGATGTACAGCAGCGCATACAGGGAGGCTGGGAGCAGCAGGAGCCTGGCATCGTGTTGAATGGGTTTGTTTTTGATTCGATCCATAAGCTGTGGGTGAAACGATAATCGATCATATGGAGGGTTCTAATGACGATTCTTAGAAGTGAAGTGAAAAGAGCGCAAGCGAGAGCTGCTCGCATGCTGCAGGAAGCGGGCATTGCATTGACGGAGGCTGAGCAGGCGGCTATTGAAGTCGCTTCCTTTGGGCTTGGCAATCTGGATGTGCAAGGCCTTGAGCTAATTACCTATGTGAACACGGACCGCTATTGCGCGAAGGATTTGATTTTGTTTTCACATCAAACTTGCCCGGAGCATATCCATCCAGATGTTGATGGCGAAGAAGGCAAGATGGAAACATTTCGTTGCCGCTTCGGACTTGTATATCTTTATGTAGAAGGAGAGCCGACTCCGAATATGAAAGCGATTACCCCTGAGGGGAGTGAATCCTTTTATACTGTATTTCATGAAATTGTGCTGCAGCCGGGTGAGCAGTATACGATTCCGCCGCGCACGAAGCATTGGTTCCAGGCTGGCGCTGGAGGCGCGGTTGTTTCAGAATTCTCCAGCACAAGCCGTGATGAATTTGATATTTTTACAGATCCGAATATTGTAAGAATGCCGATTATTATTGAAGACTAATTGAGCAGGCTTTAATCCAAGCTGGGGGTTTGCGCGTATGTACTTGTATGGCAAACATCGTTCCAGGCGCGAGGTGGAGTCGCGTGTTGGCAAGCTGCAGCAAATTGGCGGTATGAGGCGCTATCAGCTCCAAGAGGGCAAGGGCGGTCCAGTCATTTTGCCCCCTGGCGCTAAACAGACATATCGTCTGCAATTGACACTTAGCTAGTTATGTGTAGCATAGAAAGTGAGAGTGGGCGAGCAGGAGGTTTGAAGGATGAATTCATCATTATATAACGGACTAAATGACAGACAAAAAAATATGCTTGATTTTATCGCTGATAAAAGAGAGATTCGTGTGGCTGAATTAAAGGAGAAATATCCAGTAACGGAGATGACGATTCGTCGCGATCTTGAAAAGCTGGAGGAGACTGGAGCGGTTAAACGGACTTTCGGCGGGGCCATCTTTGTTGGCAAGGACATTGATCTCAATGAACGTGTCAGCCTATTCACAGAGGAAAAAAGTAAAATAGGAAGCTGTGCAGCTGCGCTTATTCGTCCAGGTGAATCTGTATTTATAGACGGAGGCACGACCACGCTGCAGGTAGCAAAGTATTTGCCGGAAGGCTGGCCCATTACAGTCGTTACAAATTCACTGCATGTAGCGGCTGAATGCTCCAATAAGCGTATCTCTGTGCTCATGTTGGGCGGAATGCTTCTTGAAGCGACAAAATCACTGGTAGGGCCTATCGCCGTGCAAAGTATGGGCGGTATGGCATTCGATCGTATTTTTCTCGGCGCAACCGGGTTAACCGTTCAGCATGGCTTTTGCAATTCAAATATTTATGAAGCGGAAATAAAGCAGCAGGCCATACGTCAAGCATCCGAAACGAATATTGTGCTTGATCATACAAAATTCGGCTCCAGTGTGTTGATTTCGTTCGCAACGCTGGCGCAGGTGGATCGGATCATTTCGGATGAGAAGCCAGATGAGGAATTGGATGCTGATTGTCAAAATCATTCGGTAGAGGTACTTGTTGCGAAGTAATGCTTGATGAATTCTATAGAACAACAAATCGGGGCCCTATTGCTAGGGCCCCTTGTCATGGGAGAGGAGAAACCGGACGAAAACTTATGGGGAAACGTAAGTCTTCTCCGCGGTTGTCTACGACATCTACCGACGTCGATGAGTCTATTTTGTCCGCTTTAGGGATGTTTATACATAAGCACGAAATAATAATCCGTTTTGTTAAAGAAGAAACTTTTTATGAGCAGCTTGTCTTTAATAATAAAGGGCAAATATGGTACGATAGGCAGGAATGAAATTGAAGGGGGCAGTTGCAATGAGGGTCATTGCAGGCGAAGCCAAAGGCCGAGCGCTGAAGGCTGTTCCAGGCACGAATACAAGACCTACGACAGACAAGGTGAAGGAAGCCATATTCAGCATGATTGGTCCATATTTTGATGGAGGGCTTGCGCTTGACTTATTCGCTGGAACTGGCGGTTTAGGTATAGAGGCTTGGAGCAGAGGTGCTGAGCGAACGATTTTTATAGATCGGGAGAAAATAAGCATTGATATTATAAGACATAACACAGAAGCGGCAAGAATGGGGGCTGCTGCGGAAATTTATCGAAATGACGCGGAACGTGCGCTAAAGTTACTTGCGCGCCGCGGCGTAAAGTTTTTATATGTATTTTTAGATCCGCCATACAAGATGACGTCAATGGACAAGCTGATGGAGCAGATGGCTGCAGACGGTTTGCTTGAGGATGGAGCTAAAATTGTAATTGAGCATGATGCTGGACATAATTATCCAGAGCAGTATGGGCCTTTCCAGCAGCTAAAATATGCAAAGTATGGCGATATCGCAGTGTCGATCTATAAGTATGACAGCAATGAGGCAGATAACGGGAGTGGAGCAGATGACGAAGGACCAATACAAGACAACGAATAAAGGCGAGCGAATCGCGGTTTATCCGGGCAGCTTTGATCCGGTAACCTACGGCCATATAGATATTATTCGCAGATCGGCTAAACGATTTGACCGTTTGATCGTTGCTGTTTTGAACAATACAAGTAAAAATCCGCTGTTTACGGTAGAGGAGCGCAGAGAATTATTGACGGCTGTAACTGCTGATTTGCCGAATGTAGAAATTGACAGCTTTCAAGATTTGCTAGTGCGTTTTATGAAAACGAAAAATGCGAGTGTGATCATTCGCGGTATTCGTTCTGTAACTGATTTTGAGTATGAGCTGCAGCTTGCATCAACGAATCAGCTGCTTGATGATGAGATAGACACGATCTTTATGATGACAAATCCCAAGTATTCTTATTTAAGCTCCAGTATTGTGAAGGAAATTGCGCGCTTCAACGGGGATGTGCATGAGCTCGTGCCTCCTGCAGTCGAGGAGCAGCTGAAAATCAAATATAGCTCCGGCAAATAGATAAACTGCAGCTTCTAAATACGAACGGCTTTACGCCGGTATAAAAGCAGTATAAATGCAAGAAATAAAGCTGGGAGCATAAGCATAAGACTGCCGGTCAGGGAGTAGCCCCAAAAGGAAGGCAGATCGGCCGCTTTGATGACCGCTGGGGCGGCCCTGCCTTCATCACCGCTGATGTAGAAAGCTGGGAATGTGCTTGGCAGAAGGGCATTTATCGGTTTCCACAGCAAATAAATGAAGCAGAAGGCATGCAAGGAATGAAGCAGACGTGCGGCAATGAAGGGCTGGAGCTTGAGGTCCGTTCCATTAATCGCATGCGATACTTGCAAAATACCGCTCAAACCGCTCCAAGCGAGGGCGGCGGCGATAGCTGCAGCATTCAACAGGCCGTTGCTCCCAGGGGTCTGCCATAGTGAGACTGCATAAGCGCCAAGATGAGATTCAAACAACGCTTGACTAATAAAGGGCAGCTCAAGATTAGCTAGTATAGGAGCGAGAAGCAGCTCGAACAGCTTGGCTAGTACAGCTGCGAACAGGATGAAGCCGCCAATTGTCAGCAGCTTTTGAACGCCTGCCGCGACTGCATCGCCCAGCACCTTGCCAAAGCTTCTGCCATCTTGCAGACGTGCGGCGTGCATCGCATAGGCAGCCTGCCTAAGCAGGCTTGCGCGCGGTTCTTTACTGCGTTTAGCCGCATGCGGGTCAGAGCTGAATAGGGAGAGGACGACAAGCAGCCAAATCGCCGAAAGCCAGACGGCCGCGGCGATCATTACACCAATGGCAGGCTTGTGCAGAAAGCCTGATCCGATGACAATGAGCATAAACATCGGATTAGGCATATGGGCCAGCGCCAGCAGGCGCTGGCCCTGTGATTTTGTAATAAGCTCCTGCTTCCGCAGTCTGGCCGCGGCCTCAGCTCCGAGCGGCTGGCCGCCCAGCCAACCTAGAACGAGAACAACCGCTGATTCTCCAGGCAGCTTTAATAGGCGTGAAGTGGCAGGATGTATGAGAGCTCCGATTGCATGGGTAAGTCCAAAGGCGGTAATGAGCTCGAACAGAACTAAATACGGGAGCAGACCGGGAAAGACGATGTTCCACCATATTGTTAAGCCCTGCAGCGACGCTTGGAAGGCTGCATTGGACTGGAGGATCACCCCAGCGACTAGTGCTAATGAAATAAAGGCAAGCGTAATGGTTCGGGCCAAGGCGGATCAACTCCTTTTAATATACGAATAAGAATGTTATAAAAGTATGGGACAACCGTTTACGTTAATAAGTACGCTTGCTTTGCTGAGCTTAGACCAATAGGAAGCAGGCAAGGATGAATCGTCACAAAAAATAAGCTTGAACAATTGCCGCAGGATGGGGGAGGTGTACAATTGTTGCGAAGCAAATTAGCGGAATGGCGGCGTATTGGTTTGGTTGCGCTGCTTACGGCAGCTTTTATGTGGGGATTGCTTTACGCTCCGACGCCTTTTGTCGTATTTGAGCCGGGACTCGCTGTTCCGGTAGCGCCAATGATGCAAGCGGAGGAGAGCGATGCAGCAAGTGAAGGTGTGTTTTTGCTGACGGCTGTGAAAATGGTTGAGCCTAATATGTTGAAAGTGATCGCGTCCGTGCTGGATGCTGATCGCGATATTCTAGCTAAACGCGCTGTTCTAGGCGGCTATAGCGAGAAGGAATACGCGGAGCGGCTGACGATCGTGATGGAGGGCTCGCAAAATAATGCAGTCGAAGCAGCTTATCGGTACTTGGATTTGCCCTATGATGCGATTACGTCAGCAATTGTCGTATCCGATATAAAGAAAGGCGAACAAGGCAATATGGCTGTACTCAAACCAGGGGATCGACTGCTTGGAATGCAAGGAGGACGGAGCTTCAGCAGCACGGATGACATGGTGACGCAGCTTCAGCAGTTGGAAAGCTCGCAGATCATAACGCTTGATATAGAAAGGGACGGTCAAAAGCGGAAGTTAGAGGTCTATTTCGCGAAGCCTAAAGAGCTCCTGACTGTCGTATCTCTGCCTGCCTCGATAGGTGCGGCAGGCTTGACGGAGCTTCGCAGCCTGAAGCCTTCAGACAGCGGCAATCGGCTTAGGGTGTCAGCGGGCGCCATTGGAGGACCGTCAGCCGGTCTCATCTTCGCGCTGCAGGCCATCGACCTGCTGACGGAAGGAGATTTAACCGGCGGACATCGGATTGCCGCAACGGGTACGATAACGCCTGATGGCAAAATTGGGCCTATCGGCGGGATTAAGCAGAAGGTAGTCATAACGAGCGAGAAGGGCGCTGAGCTGTTCTTAGTTCCTGCAGGCAATTATGATGAGGCCGTATTTAAAGCGAAATCGCTCGGCACCAAAATGCAAATTGTGAAGGTAGAGACGCTCAGCGATGCAATTGATCAGATTAAATCCTACTAATTGCGAACATAAACCGGCTTTTCTGTGTAGTCGCGATATAAATCAGACGGATCGGGTGTTGCTTGCCGGCCAAGCATATAGACGCCGGTAGCCCTCACATCGAGCTCCAGGTAGGGGTAGGCTTCTTCCGTTCTGGCAGCGCTAAGAAGAACGGGCAAGCTGGCTGTCGATCGCATACTGCGGAGCAGCTGGCGTCCGATGTCGGTAAAGCCAAGCACACGAATGTACTGGACGCCCGCGGCAAGCTTATCTCTCGAAAAGTCAGCTTTCCGATGACCGAGCAGAATCGCTAAAAGCGCGCGCTGCAGCTTCGTTCTAGTGTAACGCTTTGTCTTCAAAGCGCTTAACAGCTCTTCAAAGCTCAAGGAGGACAGCTTAGGCAGCAGCTTGCCGATCCGATGCTCCAGCCCCTCCGTAATTTCATGCAGCTCAGCAAGCTCAGAACTCGTTCGTGTGAGGATACTGTGAAGCAGCTGCGGGGTAAAGTTGTCCCATTTATTCGGGCACAAATTGTCCGCCCATTGCTCTGTCAGCAGCCGATAGGTGGATTCCGGCACAAGGCTGCGAGCCAGCTCCGGTTGTTTTTGCTCAACGAGCAGCTTGCGTATTGCGGTCGCGCTTGCAATCTGTTCGTCGGTGACGGTTGACTGACTGTACTGTGCTTTCTCTCTTCTAATGGTCAGCGGCTCCATAGTACCTTTAATCCGCTCAAGCGCAATTAAGTAATGAAGGCCTAAAGTATGATTCGGCTCATCGAAGGGGAAGTCGGCGGCTGAAGCGTGACCATGACTATGTAAATAATCGCGAATGGCGGCGCTGTACGCTGCTGGATAGGAATTACCTGCAGCGAGCAGCTGCTTAAGTCCTTCCTGGAAGTCGGCAGGCTCCTGCGCCACAAGCTGGGCAGCTAGCTTCAGCGGTGCAATATCGCCGCTTTCTGTGCCGAAGCAGAAGGCGTCTACAACGCCTGTAGCTTCCAGGAGAGAGACAGCTCCGAAGCCGAACCATTCTGCTGCTTGGGTCGCATAAGCGGCCGGCAGCTCGATGACGAGATCGCAGCCGGCTTCAAGCGCAGTCCGCGCGCGCGTCCATTTATCCATCAGAGCAGGCTCGCCCCTCTGCAGGAAATTTCCGCTCATAACAGCGACGACAGCGTCTGCCCCCGATATTTTTCGCGATTGCTGTAAATGATAGAGATGACCGTTATGAAATGGGTTATACTCAACTATAAGTCCGACTGTGCGCATAGGACCCTTCCTTTTCAGGTTGTTTATGGTGCATTTATCATAGCATAAGCGAAGGGTGTCGCTGCAATATTTCGTTTGACTTTGACAAAGTACTGTGTTTATGTTGACAAAGTAGCGGGCTGATAGATATAATAATCTTTGTTTGTTTGGGGTGATCTAATGCAGATTCATATGCAGGAAATGATGTCCAAAGGCTTAAAGAAGACCTTCAACGAGCAGTTGGATGTGTCTGAGCTTTTTAAGGGACGACAAGATGTATATCGTACAGGACCGCTTCATGCAGCCTTGTCGGCGGTTGGTCAAGAGGATTTCGTCGCTGTAGACGGCGAGCTCTCCATTGATATGGTGCTTGCATGCTCACGCTGTCTAGACTCTATAGCAGCTCATATTGAGATTCCTTTCTCAGAGCAATTTAAGCAGATTTCTGATGACGAAGTGACCGATGAGGATGATGATGAGAACATCGAGTTCGTTGAAGTAATGGGTGAACGTCTGGATCTAGCAGCTGCAGCTGAAGAGGCTGTGCTGTTGTATATGCCATTTGCGCCATTATGCCGCGAGGATTGCGAAGGTCTCTGTCCGAATTGTGGACAAAACTTAAATGAGCACAAATGCAGCTGTAAGAACGAGAACGTGGATCCTCGTTTTGAAGCGCTGAAGGATTTTTTCAAGGAATGATTGTCTGATTACTGTGAAGGAGGTGGGAAATATGGCAGTACCTCAAAGAAGAACATCCAAAACTCGCCGTGACAAGCGTCGTACGCATTTCAAATTGGCTGTACCTGGAATGGTGAAATGTGAGCAATGTGGAGAGCTTAAGCTTGGTCACCACGTTTGCAAAGTTTGCGGATATTACAAAACGAAAGAGATCATTTCCCAATAATGGAATGGTTTCAATCAGGCGGCACTTCATCTTCGGATGAGGTGCTTTCTTTTTTTTTTTTGGCAGAGCATCATATAAAGCATTCATAAAGCTCATTGCTTTAGGATGCTTTTTTATATATACTAATTTAGTACCTGGTGTTAAGAGTAGAGTCTACAGTAGACTTATCGTTTATATGACTTTTTAGAATTACCTGGAATGATTGACACTATTCTGCAAAGGCGGTGCCGACCATCGAACGCTTAAGCAAGAGTCAGCGGCATCAACGGCTGGTTCAATTAATTGAAGACAATCCGTTTATTACGGATCGCGAATTAACTAGATTGCTTAGAGTCAGCATTCAGACCATTAGACTAGATCGGCTGGAGCTTGCCATTCCAGAGCTAAGAGAGCGGATGAAGCTGATGGCGGAGCGCTCGTACGATGCGGTCAGGTCATTGCCGCTGGACGAGGTTATAGGTGATATTATAGATTTGGAGCTTGATAAGAGCGGTATATCTGTATTTGATATCCGCGAGGAGCATATATTTTCCCGTACAGGCATTGCCCGCGGCCATCATCTGTTTGCACAGGCGAATTCACTTGCGGTCGCGGTCATTAATGATAAGATCGCTCTGACAAGGACAGCGGATATTCGTTTTGTCAGGCCGGTAAAGCTTGGAGAGAAATGCATAGCGAAGGCTTATGTACGTTCCGGCGCAGAAGGGCAAAGTAAAACGAAGGTTGAAGTTAATACTTATGTAAGCGATGAAATTGTTTTTCAAGGAAGCTTTATTATATATCACTCCGCAAATGATGTGGACTACAGAGGGGGCAACGAGCATGCGGATCGCGATTGATGCCATGGGGGGCGACCATGCGCCGAATTTAATTGTACAGGGTGCGCTCGAGGCAGCAGCAGAATGGCCGGATACAGAGCTTTTGTTAGTAGGCGATACTGCAGTCATTGAAACGTCAATGAAAGGACAGAAGCCAAGCAATGTGACGATATGTCATGCTGACGAAGTCATTGCAGCTGACGATGAGCCGGTCAAGGCGGTTCGACGCAAAAAAAATTCTTCGATGGTCGTTGCCGGGCAGCTAGTGCGCGAGAAGCAGGCAGACGCCATGCTGTCGGCAGGCAATACTGGCGCCTTAATGACGACAGGCTTGCTTGTCGTAGGGCGACTTGACGGCATAGAGCGTCCTGGACTGGCGCCTATGCTTCCGACGAAGGATCGTGTCGGCACACTTGCTCTCGACTTAGGTGCGAATATGGACGCCAAGCCTGAGCATTTGCTGCAATATGCGATTATGGGAAGCATTTATCGTTCCAAGGTGCATGGCGTGAGCAAGCCGCGCGTCGGACTGTTGAACGTAGGAACAGAGGCGAAGAAGGGGAATGAGCTGACAAAAGCAGCCTATGAGCTGCTTGAAGCTGCGCCTATTCATTTTGTCGGCAATGTAGAAGCTAGAGATGTGCTTGCTGGGCAATGCGATGTGCTTGTATGCGACGGCTTCTCCGGCAATGTGATGCTGAAATCGCTGGAGGGAACCGCAGGAATTATATTTTCCTTGCTGAAGGATGCTTTTGGACATTCCATACTGACGAAGGCTGCTGCCGCTATTATGCTGCCGCGTCTGCGTGAGCTTAAAGGAATGCTTGATTATAAGGAACATGGCGGCGCGCCGCTTCTTGGTTTAAATGGCCTCGTGCTGAAATGCCATGGCTCATCGGATGCTACAGCGGTTAAGAATGCAGTGAGGCAGGCGCGTATAGCGCTGCAAGCTAATCTTACAGAATCAATTGCGGTTGAATTTAATAGAAAGTGAGTGTGGAAGATGAGCATACAGTCAGTCGGAATTATCGGAACGGGCAAATATGTGCCGGATCGCATTTTAACGAATCGCGATTTGGAAGGAATGGTTGAAACAAATGACGAATGGATAGTTACTCGCACGGGGATCAAAGAACGCCGCCTGGCATCAGAGGCTCAGGCGACCTCGGATCTGGCTTATGAAGCTTCGTTAAAGGCGATCGCTGCAGCGGGACTAACTGCAGAGGACATCGATCTTATTATAGTAGCGACTATTACGCCGGATATGTTCTTCCCTTCGACGGCATGCTTGCTGCAAGAGAAGCTCGGAGCCAAGCAAGCGGCGGCTTTTGATCTATCTGCTGCTTGCTCGGGCTTTATCTATAGTCTCGCGACAGCTTCGAGCATGATCTCCAGCGGCTTGTACAAGCATGTGCTCGTGGTCGGCGCGGAAACATTGTCGCGTATTACGGACTATACTGACCGCAACACCTGCATTCTGTTCGGAGACGGCGCGGGAGCTGTAGTGCTCGGTGAAGTGCCTGAAGGAAGAGGCTTCCGATCCTTCGAGCTGGGTGCAGACGGCGCTGGCGGCGATCTGCTCAAAGTAAGCGGGGGCGGTTCTCGCATGCCTGCATCTGCCCAGTCAGTTGCGGATAAGCAGCATTATTTGTACATGGCAGGGAATGAAGTGTTCAAATTCGCGGTTCGGGTAATGGGAAATGCAGCTGAAGCAGCGCTCGCCAAAGCAGGCATGAGCAAAGAGGATGTAGATTTTCTCGTCCCGCATCAAGCCAATATTCGAATTATTCAATCCGCGCTTAACCGATTGAATCTGTCGGAAGAGAAATGTATTATCAATCTCGACAAATACGGCAATGTGTCAGCAGCTTCGATTCCAATAGCGCTCGCGGAAGCGGTGGAGCAAGGTCGTGTAAACGAAGGCGACAAGCTGCTGCTGGTTGGTTTTGGCGGCGGGTTGACATGGGGTTCTTCTGTAGTCGTGTGGTAGTCTGGCATTAGTATGATGTTATCGTTGTAAATATTGTAGCTTGCAGGAGGTTTCAGCATGTCAAAAGTAGCGTTCGTATTTCCAGGTCAAGGCGCTCAAGCTGTCGGCATGGGCAAGGATGTTTATGATCAATTTGCATCTGCCCGCGCTGTATTCGATAAAGCGGATGAAGCGCTCGGTATTTCGTTAAGCTCTCTTATATTCAATGGCCCAGACGAGCAGTTGAAGCAGACAGCTAATACGCAGCCAGCTTTGCTGACTGTGAGTATAGCCTTTCTCCAAGCGCTCGAGGGTAAAGGCCTAAAGGCCGATTATGTAGCGGGGCATAGTCTTGGAGAGTATAGCGCGCTTGTAGCAGCTGGTGTGATGTCCTTCGAGGACGCTGTACGTACAGTGAGAGCACGGGGACAATTCATGGAACGGGCAGTGCCAGGCGGTACGGGATCGATGGCAGCGGTACTTGGCGCAGAAAGAGAAGCGCTTATAAAACTGTGCAGTGACATTACGGCGGAAGGCACGGCGGTAGAGCTGGCGAACGTGAATTGTCCTGGACAAATCGTCGTATCAGGCACGGCTGCCGGCGTACAGTCCGTTATAGATCGCGGCAAAGAAATTAGTGCAAAACGGGTTATTCCTTTAGAGGTAAGCGGTCCGTTCCATTCCTCGCTAATGCGGCCAGCGGCTGAGCAATTGGATGAAGTGCTGCAAAAGATTGAGCTGCGAGACGCGTCTATTGAGGTTGTGGCAAATGTAACGGCTGAAGCCGTCACGTCAGCAGAGCGAATTCGCGGTTTGCTGGTGGAACAGGTCTATTCTCCGGTATTATGGGAGGACAGCATTCGTTATTTGCTTCAGCAAGGGGTTGACACCTTTGTCGAGATTGGCTCGGGTACGGTTCTTGCGGGCTTAATTAAAAAAATCGACCGCGGCGTGCGAGTTATTTCTATAAATCAGGCTTCATCGCTTGATGCTATTGACGCGTTACAGATTAACTAAGGGGGAGAACAGGATGTTTGCAAGCTTAGAAGGCAAAAAAGCGCTTGTAACAGGCGCGTCCCGCGGTATTGGCCGCGCAATTGCGATTGCGCTTGCTGAGGCTGGCGCTGATGTAGCGATTAACTATTCAGGCAGCGAGGCTGCAGCGGCTGAAACGGCTCAGGCAGTTGAAGCGCTGGGCAGACGCGCAATCATTGTAAAAGCGAACGTAGGCAAGGCTGATGAGTTCGATGCAATGGTTAAAGAGACGATCGAGAAGCTTGGTACGATTGATATTTTAGTGAATAACGCCGGCATTACAAGAGATAATCTAATCATGCGGATGAAGGAAGAAGAATTCGATCAAGTTATCGAAACGAATCTGAAGGGCGTGTTCAATGGCATTAAAGCTGTAACGCGTCCTATGATGAAGCAGCGCTCTGGCCGCATCATTAATATTTCTTCAGTCGTAGGGGTGCTTGGCAACCCTGGACAGGCTAATTATGTAGCTGCAAAGGCTGGGGTCATCGGTTTGACTAAAGCAAGCGCGAAAGAGCTTTCCTCGCGCGGCATTACAGTAAATTGCGTAGCTCCGGGCTTTATCCAAACCGAAATGACAGATAAGCTTCCGGAAGATATGCGCGAAGCGCTTTCCGGTCAAATTCCGTTAGCAAGATTGGGCGATCCTGCCGATATTGCGAATGCGGTGCGTTTCCTAGCCTCTGATGCCGCAGCCTACATGACCGGCCAGACGATCCACGTCGACGGCGGCATGTATATGTAGCTCATTAGGCTTCTATCATAGAAGCAAGGCCTCATCTAGCGATTAAAGAGGTTGTGTATGGAAATTTGTTATTAATTCTCGTATAATACCATGGAGGAGGTGAAACGGATGTCTGAAGTAGTAGATCGTGTTAAACGCATTGTCGTTGACCGTCTTGGGGTGGACGAAGCAGAAGTAACGTTAGAAGCTTCCTTTAAAGATGACCTCGGCGCTGACTCTCTTGATGTAGTAGAATTGGTAATGGAGTTGGAGGACGAGTTTGACCTAGAAATCTCTGATGAAGATGCAGAGAAAATTTCTACTGTGGGAGAAGTTGTATCTTACATACAATCCCATACGTAAGCAGGCTGGACAAGTCCCGTTGCATAACGGGACTTGTCTCCATATGTTAAGCAAGACTTGACGATATAGGAGCATTATGCTTTTCATATATATGCAGTTCAGGCATGATCAATATGCTTTATGATGAGGTGAATCGATTGAAACGAAGAGTTGTCGTAACAGGAATGGGCGTAATGACCTCGCTGGGCTCCGATGTAGAGCAGTTTTGGGGCAATCTGATGGAGGGGAAGTCCGGCGTATCGGTTATTGAGGCGTTTGACTTTTCAGAATATCCTACGAGAATTGCGGCAGAGATTAAAAATTTCAATCCTGAAGAATATAACCTGGACAAAAAAGAAGCTCGCCGTATGGATCGTTTCGTGCAATTTGCGGCTGTTGCAAGTCAATCGGCTGTTAAGGATGCGAATCTGCGCATCGGCGAGGATATAGATGCTGAACGGATCGGCGTAATGCTGGGCTCAGGAATCGGCGGGCTCGGGACATGGGAGGACCAGCATAATATTTTGCTGGAGAAGGGGCCTAAACGTGTAAGCCCATTCTTTATTCCGATGATGATTGCTAATATGGCTTCGGGCCAGGTATCCATGCTGACGGGCGCCAAGGGTCCTAACAGCACAGCTGTAACGGCTTGTGCGACAGGCACTCATTCCATCGGGGATTCCTTCAAAGTTATTCAACGCGGCGATGCCGATGCTATGATTTGCGGCGGCGCCGAGGCGACGATTCGTCCGACAGGGATGGCCGGCTTCTGCTCGATGCGCGCGATGTCGGTGCGCAACGATGAACCGGAGAAGGCTAGCCGCCCGTTCGATGTAGATCGCGATGGCTTTGTTATGGGCGAAGGCGCCGGCGTGCTTGTGCTTGAATCGCTTGAGCATGCGCTGGAGCGCGGGGCTCGTATTTATGCAGAGGTTGTCGGCTACGGCATGAGCGGAGACGCTCATCATATGACGGAGCCAGATCCTGACGGCGCAGCTCGCTGCATGTCGAAAGCGATTAGAGACGCAGGCATTGAGCCAAGCGAGATCGATTATATTAATGCGCACGGCACATCGACGCCGGTAGGCGATCGCTCGGAGACGCTTGCGATTAAGCAAACGTTCGGCGATCACGCGTATAAGCTTGCTGTTAGCTCTACGAAATCGATGACTGGCCATTTACTTGGTGCGGCTGGCGGCGTTGAATCGGTTATTCTAGGTCTAACATTGAAGAATGGCATCATCGCTCCGACTATCAATTTAGATAACCAAGACCCGGAGCTGGATCTGGACTATGTGCCTAATAAACCGCGTAAAGCGGATGTTCGCTATGCTTTGTCCAATTCCTTCGGATTTGGAGGGCATAACGCTACGATTGTGATGAAGGCTTATGAAGCGTGACCAATTCCAAGAGCTGCAGCAGCGACTTGAGCTTCGGTTCTCACGCGCCAAGCTGCTTAAGCAAGCTTTTACACATACTTCCTATGTGAACGAACACAAACGCGGGTCGATCGAGGACAATGAACGGCTGGAGTTTCTAGGCGACGCAGTGCTTCAGCTGCTTGTTTCGGAATATTTATACAGCGCTTATCCGAAGCGTCCCGAAGGAGAACTGACGCGTATGCGCGCGTCAGTCGTATGCGAGCCCTCTCTAGCGCAATTTGCGGAACGTCTTGAGTTAGGCACATACGTCCAGCTCGGCAAGGGTGAGGAGCAGCTTGGAGGAAGACAGCGCCCAGCGCTGCTGGCCGATTTATTCGAATCCTTTGTTGGGGCGATTTTTCTTGACATGGGTATCGATGCGGCAAGAAGCTTTCTAACGAAGCATATGTTCCCTTTCATTGAATCGAATGATTATGGATTGCTCGTTAAAGACTCCAAGTCGAAACTGCAGGAACGTTCTCAGCATTATGGTCTAGGTCCTGTTGAATACCGGATTGTCGAAGAGAAGGGACCTGCTCATGATCGTGAGTTCGTTGTTGAAGTGTTCCTAGGCGATGCTCGCTTCGGTATCGGAACGGGCAGAACGAAGAAGGAAGCGGAGCAGCGAGCGGCCGCTGAAGCCTGGCATGCGATGTCAAAGGATATATAAGAAGCTGGATGGGAATGCATCGAGCGTAAATAAAGCGGTGAGCAGGAGCTTAATGAGCCTGAGCGCCGCTTTTTTTTGAGGTTGCGGAGCCAAGCCAAGAGTCGGGTACCAAGTGCCAAAACTTAATCAATAATATAGCAAGGAGGGACAGATAGATTGAAATTATTTGCGTTCATGGGTGTCAGCGGCGGAGGGAAGTCACTAATCAAGCACAGCTTGCCACTGAAATTTCTAACACACTATATAACAAGACCAGTGCGAGAAGGAGAAATCGACGGATACCATGTGAAACATGTCTCATTTCAAGAGATGGAACAACTTAAATCCGGTCAGAAGCTAGCTACATTAACAAGCTATGCTGGTGAATATTATGCTTCGCCAATTGATTTCGTAAGTGATGTACTTGACAAAGGAATACCATATCACGCGACAGCAACGATGGACAATATAAATCAGTTCAAGGCACTTCTTGGCAAAGAAAATGTCGTGGTCATCTACATAAAGCCACCAAACATCGAAATACTCAGGGAAAGAATGCTCAGCAGGGGAGACAAGGCAGAAGAAGTCGAGAAGAGAATAGCTCATATCTACTCTGCCAATGAGCTGGAAAATGAGTATCTAGCCGATTATGTAATCATCAATGACGATTTAGACAAAGCGGTTGCTTGAGTCAGAAAGATTATAAAGTGTATATTAAAGGTAGATGACCTTGAGCAGTTCAGAGAAAATAAGGCGTAAGTTAGTATGCAAATAGCTGTAATTTCGGATACATGATGCAAGAGCATATATGTGATTTATAATGCCAATACCGCAAGTTGGTACTTCTGACATGATCGGAACGTGAGACCCTTATTTATCAATATCAGCTGATTTATGCGAGTTATCGGAACTGTGGAGGCTGTCGATTAAGTGTGGACTATAATAAAACTCGCGTCTAACTCCATAATCCTAGCTCTAACGAATGTTTATAACGCTATGTTTCGTATTAAAGATTCTAAGGAAGATTTGATCGCTTATGACTCCGAAACAGTGTCCGAAAACGTCTAATTGTGCTAGATAGCTATGATAATCTTCGTTAGATTTCGAAAGTAACCATTATTCAGCATATAAGACTAATTTTCTTCGTTAGAGCTAAGTAGGGTCACTTTGATCAAAGGCATCTAAATCAAAAGCTGTCCGAGAGCCCGAAGGCTTTCAAGACAGCTTTTAGATAGCGGATTCTATTTACTTTTTGTTCGTTATTGCTGTTATTGTTATTGTTATTGTACCGGAGTTGGGCGACCAGCCGGTTTGTCATCAGTTGGCTTCGCAAACTTCGCTTTCACTGCAGCTGTTGCTTTGCGCAAGATAGGAAGTACAAAGTAGTCTCCGCCGAAGCGTCCGCCGTTAGCGCCTGCTACTAGAACAATGACGCCTAGCAAAACGAGCCATGGATTGGTACTGATTGTGCCTGCGAACAAGAACATGAAGTTCATTAATAGTCCGAAGAATGCCGCGATTGTGGTTAAGCAGCCTAGAATAAGTCCCAGTCCTACTAAAAATTCGCCTATAGGAATCATAATGTTAATGAGCTTGACATTCGGCAATGCAAAGTGTTCAATAAACGCTGTGTAGGTTGGGTAGACAGCTGCGCCTGTCGCTTTGTCAGCTACCGGGTTGTTGACTGCATTTGTTAAATATCCAGCTGCACTGAATGCTGTGTCGCCAGTAAGTTTATGAAAGCCTGAAGTCAGCCAAGCCCAACCAAGAACCAATCTGACTACTGTGACTAGACCTGCCGCAATTTTAGTTTCTCTCCACCATTTCATCATGTGAATCGATCTCCTCTCGAACCTCTTTGTTTGTTTCTGTCTTCCATGTGTTAAGTATATTCCATCGTAACGGAGTGGTATGTGATTTATTTCACAATATAAACTCAAGATGTGGCAATATGGTTAACGTCCTTTATAAAGTGTGATACAATATCGGATGAGGTGAACCTTAAACTATGTTTCTTAAAAGGATAGAATTAGCAGGCTTTAAATCCTTCGCTGACAAGACTGAAATGGAGTTCGTAACCGGCATTACAGCGGTCGTAGGCCCGAATGGCAGCGGCAAAAGTAATATTTCTGACGGCATAAGGTGGGTGCTTGGGGAACAAAGCGCCAAAAGCTTGCGCGGCGGAAAGATGGAAGATATTATTTTTGCAGGGAGCGATGCTAGAAAGGCTGTCAATTACGGCGAAGTATCCCTAACGCTCGACAACGCCGACGGAGCTCTGCCGCTTGAATACAATGAGGTTACAGTAACAAGACGTGTTCACCGCAGCGGGGACAGCGAGTATTTGATTAATAAGCAGCCTTGCAGGCTGAAGGATATAACTGAGCTGTTCATGGATACAGGAATCGGCAAGGAAGCCTATTCCATTATCGGACAAGGCCGAATTGAAGAAATTTTAAGCACGCGTTCCGAGGATCGCAGAGGTATTTTTGAAGAGGCTTCGGGAATTGTAAAATATAAATCACGCAAACGGGAAGCGCAGAAGAAGCTTGATGAGACGGAGCAAAATTTGCTTCGCATTCATGACTTGGTGTCTGAGCTTGAGGATCAGGTAGAGCCTTTGCGTAAGCAGTCTGAAAAGGCTATAAATTTCAAAGAGCTCCGCGAACAATTGAAATCGAAAGAAATTTCCATGTATGTACATAATATCGAGCAGTTGCACAGCTCATGGTCGGAATCGAATGCGAAGCTTCAGCAGCTTCAGCAGGAGCAGCTACAGCTGTCAACAGTGGTGAGCTCGCATGATGCTTTGCTGGAGAAGGATCGCCAGCAGCTGCATGACCTGGAGAATGAACTGGACGGACTGCATGGCCAAATGCTTCAAATCAGCGAAGACTTCGAGAAATGCGAGGGCTATGGGGAGGTGCTGAAGGAGCGGCTGCGCAATCTGGAGCAGAACAAACGCCAGCTGCAGGATTCCATCATTGCGCAGGATGAGCGCATTGCAGCCTTGACACAGGAGGAGGCGGATTTTCGAAGCCGTGCGGCTGCGCTTGAGCTGCAGCTTGCCGATCTACGTTCCGAGCTCGCGCAGGAGGAGGCGAATTTGCTCGGCGTAGCTGGCGGAACAGTGGCAGACGCGGAGGAAACTCTGAAGAGCGAGCTGCTGGATGTGCTTAGCGCAATGGCGCAGCATCGCAATGAAATTCGCTATGCGGAGCAGCAGCAGGAAACGTTGAAACGGCGTATGGAACGCATTCACGAGGATGAGCAGAAATGGACGGATGGACAAGCTCGCTTAAATGAGCGAAAAGAGCAGCTTCAGGAAGCGCTGAATGAAACTCTGGCTCAGCTGGAGGAGGTACGCAACAATGCGTTGACAGAATCTGAGCAGTCGAAAGCCATCATGACTATGCTCGATGAGGTAACGGCTTCGATTCGTCAGTGGGAGCAAAAGCTGGACAGTCATATTTCCAGACGTGATACGATGAAGGAAATGCAGGATGCGCTAGACGGCTTCATGCAAGGCGTTAAAGAGATTCTGAAAGCTTCTCGAAGATCAGTCGGCGGCATTACTGGAGTGCATGGCGCTGTTGCCGAGCTTATTCGCGTGCCGCAGCGTATTGAGGTCGCTGTGGAAACGGCGCTTGGCGGCGCACTGCAGCATATCGTGATGGAGGATGAGCAATCAGCGAGAGCTGCGATCACTTTCCTGAAGCAACGGCAGCTAGGTCGAGCAACATTTCTGCCGCTTGATGTTATACGCGGCAGAAATGTGCCGGAGCAGGATAAGCGGACAGCTTCATTGGTCGACGGTTTTGTCGGCGTTGCAGCGGAGCTGGTGGAATGCGACAGCCGATACTCGGCCATCGTGCACAGCTTGCTGGGCAATGTATTAGTGGCCGAAACGTTAGAGCAGGCTAACCGCATCGCTTCAAAATGCCAATATCGTTTCCGCGTCGTAACCTTAGAAGGCGATGTTGTTAATGCCGGCGGCTCGATGACTGGCGGCAGCCTGCAGAAGAAAGGCGCAAGCTTGTTAGGTCGAACGCGCCAAATCGAAGCATTGGATAATGAGATTAAGATCGCTCAGCAGACGGTCGCCAAACTTAAAGATAAGTTAAGCGATCTTCGCAAAGAATATTCGATAAGAACGCATAAGGTAGAGGAGCTTCGCGAGCAGGGAGAGAAATGCCGCATAGAGGAGCAGCAATATAAAGCTGAGCTCCAGCAGCTTATGAATGAAGCGAAGCTGATGGAGGAGCAGCGTCAACTGAGTACAGCTGACCGAAGCTCTCATCAATCGGAGCAGGAGGCGATCCAGCAGATCGCGGCAGCAGCAGCCGAGCGGCTCGAGCAGCTTGCGCTGGACGAGGCAAGATTGCAACAGGCGATACAAATGGCGGAGGAGCGACGTAAGGCGAGCGAATCCGCTAAGGAAGAATTGCAAGGTCAGCTGACGGATATCAAAATTGCGCTGGCCAAAACAGATCAGGAGAAGCAATCCTTCGAGGATCAAGCGTCGCGGGTTCGCAGTGATATCCAGCGGGCTAAGCAGGAGCTGCTCAATCTTCGCGCGATGTCTGAACAGCAGGATCAGGAGCTGGTCAGACACGGCGAGGAATCGGTTGCTCAAATCGAGCAGCTGAACAGTCTGCGCCTTAAGAAAGCGCAGTGCGCGGAGCAGACCGACTTGAAGCGCGCGCTCCGCGTACAGAAGTTCCAAGAGCTGGAACAAGGCGAGAGCGAGACGAAGGAGCAGCGCATTCAGCTTAGACGAATTGAGGAACAGATGCGCCAGACCGAAATATCAGCCAATCGTCTAGATGTAGAGCTGGACAATTTATTGAGAAAGCTTAGCGAAGAATACGAGTTGAGCTTCGAGCTTGCGAAGGAGCAGTATCCGGTGCCGGAGGATGTGAGCAGCACGCAGATCGAGGTTCGCGAACTGAAACGTCAGATTACCGCGCTTGGCGAAGTGAATCTTGGCGCAATTGAAGAGTATGAACGCGTTAAGGAGCGCTTCGAGTTTCTATCCGAGCAGAAGAACGACCTCATCGAGGCGAAAACAACCTTGTATCAGGTTATTCACGAGATGGAAGAGGAGATGTCGAAGCGGTTCAAAATAACGTTTGAAGCGATTCGCGGTCATTTCGTAGTCGTATTCGCGAAGCTGTTCGGTGGAGGTCGAGCGGACCTTATTCTTGCGGAGCCGAATGATTTACTGGAGACAGGCATCGATATTGTCGCACAGCCGCCAGGGAAGAAACTGCAAAACCTGCAGCTGCTGTCAGGGGGAGAACGTGCGTTGACTGCGATCGCCTTGCTGTTCGCTATTCTGCAGGTTAAACCGGTACCATTCTGTGTGCTGGATGAAGTTGAAGCAGCGCTTGACGAAGCAAACGTTGCTCGTTTCGCCCAATATTTGCGTGAGTTTTCAGGACTGACGCAATTTATCGTCGTTACGCATCGTAAAGGTACGATGGAGGAAGCGGATGTGCTGTACGGTGTGACGATGGAGGAAGGCGGCGTATCGAAGCTCGTGTCGGTTCGGCTGGAGGAAGATGAAACGGTATCAGCTTAATATAGGGTCCGAATTGCGGATAGAGGAGCGGAGATAATGAGTTTTTTTAAAAAGTTGAAGGAAAGCATCGCTGCTAAAACAGAAGCGGTAACAAGTATATTCAAAGAAGGCTTGGAGAAGACAAGAACGGCGCTGGTAGAAAAGGTTGAAGATCTTATTTTGCGCCGCAAAAAGATTGACGAGGAGTTTTACGAGGAGCTTGAGGAAATATTGATTGGCGCCGATGTCGGAGTCAATACGGTTATGAAGCTCGTTGACGATCTCCGGATGGAGGTAAGGAAACGGAAGATTGAGGATGCTGTGGAGCTGCAGCCGATTTTGTCAGAAATGCTGGTCGGTCTGCTTAAGGGCGATGATCAATCCGAGCTGCGAATGGCGCAGAGCGGCATTACGGTCATTCTGTTCGTCGGCGTTAACGGTGTAGGAAAGACAACAACGATCGGCAAGCTGGCCCATAAGTTTAAGAATGAGGGCAAGAGCGTGCTGCTGGCTGCAGGCGATACTTTCCGCGCCGGCGCGATCGAACAGCTGGAAGTGTGGGGAGAGCGTGTAGGCGTAGATGTCATTAAGCAGCAGTCGGGCTCTGATCCAGCAGCAGTGATGTTTGACGCTGTGCAAGCGGCTAAGCAGCGCGGCGTAGACGTGCTGTTATGCGATACGGCCGGCCGTCTTCAGAATAAGACGAATCTTATGGAGGAGCTTAACAAAATTTTTCGTGTCATTCAGCGGGAAATTCCTGACGCGCCTCATGAAGTGCTGCTCGTCCTTGACGCGACAACTGGACAGAACGCGCTTAGCCAAGCGAAGCTCTTCGGCGAGAAAAGCGGCGTAACGGGTCTTGTGTTGACGAAGCTTGACGGCACAGCTAAGGGCGGCATCGTTATCGCCATTCGCAATGAGCTGAATTTGCCAGTTAAGCTGGTTGGACTAGGCGAGAAAATGGGCGATTTGCAGCAATTTGATTCCGAGCAGTTTGTACATGCGTTGTTTGCTGGTTTAATACAGAAGGAAGAAGAAGCGGAAGCGCAGAAGGAATAGGTTGTTCGATGCTTATCAGGTGTTAAGTAAAAATGCTTGACAGTTGATGGCGGTCTCGTGTATGATAGGAATCGTTGCAATGCTGTAAAGGTATTTGCCTTGACGGGTTGAACACTCGTACACGATAACTTACACGATAATATGATGTTTACATGTTTGAATAAAAGCAAAGGGGCGATAGGGTTGAAGGAGCAAGCAATGGATACCCTGTCTAAAACCAATCGAATCAATTTGCTGTTCGACTTTTACGAACCGCTGCTCACGGATAAGCAGCGAACGTTCCTTAAATATTATTTTTTAGATGACTACTCTTTAGGTGAGATCGCAGCAGAATCCGGCATTAGCAGACAAGCCGTGTATGAACATATAAAGCGGGCTGAGCAGATGTTGGAAAGCTATGAAAGCAAGCTGTCGCTGCTTGCCAAGCATGAGCGGCTTGTGGCACAGACCGATGCGCTTGTTCAAGAAGTGCGTGACTCGAAGCTGGAGAGCGAAGGAAAGCGATCGCTTTTGAACCAGATCGAGCAATTGAGGGAGAGAACGACTGATTAAAGAAGGAGGTGACGGATCATGGCAGCATTTGAAAGCTTAAGCAATCGACTGCAAAATGTTTTCAGCAAGCTGAAGGGCAAGGGGAAAGTGTCGGAAGAGGATGTTGCGGAAGCGATGCGCGAGGTTCGACTTGCGCTGCTGGAGGCCGACGTTAACTTCAAGGTCGTAAAGGACTTCATCGCTAAGGTGAAGGAGCAAGCCGTAGGACTGGATGTGTCGAAGAGCTTTACGCCAGGCATGGTCGTCATCGATATTGTTAACAAAGAACTGACCGAGCTGATGGGCGGCACACAGAGTAAGCTGGCTAAGGCGAATAAGCCGCCAACTGTCATTATGATGGTCGGTCTTCAAGGCGCCGGCAAGACGACAACTTCAGGCAAGCTTGCCAAGCTGCTCCAAAAGAGCAACAGCAAGCCGCTCTTAGTTGCGTGTGATATTTATCGCCCGGCTGCGATTAAGCAGCTTCAAGTACTAGGCAATCAGATTAATGCTCCTGTATTTTCACTGGGCGATCAAACCTCTCCGGTTGAAATTGCTAAAGCCGGCTTGCAGCATGCCAAGGATAACGGTAATGATTATGTGCTGATCGATACAGCAGGCCGACTGCATATCGATGAGGAGCTTATGGAAGAGCTCAAGCAAATTCACACGCATGTAAAGCCTGACGAGGTTCTGCTAGTAGTTGATGCGATGACAGGTCAGGATGCTGTTAATGTCGCCCAAAGCTTCCACGAGCAGCTGGAGCTTACAGGCGTCGTGCTGACAAAGCTGGACGGGGATACGCGCGGCGGCGCGGCGTTATCCGTAAAAGCAGTAACCGGTTGTCCGATTAAGTTCGCTGCGATGGGCGAGAAGATCGACTCGCTTGAGCCGTTTCATCCAGAGCGGATGGCATCTCGTATTTTGGGTATGGGCGATATGCTTTCGCTTATTGAGAAAGCACAGACGAGCATAGATGCTGAGAAGGCTGCGGAGATGGAGCGCAAAATGCGCAACGCAGAATTCACCTTCGATGATTTCTTGGATCAGATGGAGCAGGTTCGCAAGCTGGGCCCGCTTGATCAAATTATGGATATGCTGCCTGGCATGAACAAGATGAAGGGTCTCAAAGACATGAAGGTCGATGAGAAGCAGCTTGGCCGCGTCGAAGCGATCGTTCGTTCGATGACGAAGGAAGAGAAGCAGAACCCGGATCTTCTAAATCACAGCCGCCGTAAACGGGTAGCCGCAGGCAGCGGGACGACGATCGTCGAGGTTAACCGACTTATCAAGCAATTCGACGATATGAAGAAGATGATGAAGCAATTTTCATCGATGATGGGACCTAAGGGACCCAAAGGTTTGAAGGGCGGCAAAGGCGGCAAGAAAGGCCTTAAAGGACTGCTCGGCAAAAATATGAAGTTTCCATTCTAGCCATGCGGCAGAGTGAAATTACAAATTTTCATTTGTTGAAGGAGGTGAATTTTCATGGCAGTACGTATTCGTTTGAAACGCATGGGCGCTCACAAAGCTCCTTTCTATCGCGTAGTAGTTTCGGATTCCCGTTCTCCGCGTGACGGTCGTTTTATTGAAGAAATCGGTACTTACAATCCGATTGCACAACCGGCTCAAGTAACAATCGATGAAGAGAAGGCACTTAAATGGCTGCAAACAGGAGCACAAGCTTCTGATACAGTTCGTGACTTGCTTTCCAAAGCTGGAGTCCTTAAAAAATTCCACGAGCTTAAGCAACAGAAATAATCGGCCTGAGAAGCGGAGGACTTTGTGATGAAAGAATTGATTCTTGTCATAGCGAAGGCTTTAGTGGATCATCCCGAGGATGTGCGCGTTAACGTCAAGGATGATGACCGCGGCACGATATACGAGCTTTCCGTGCATTCTGATGATGTCGGTAAAATTATCGGCAAGCAAGGACGCATTGCGAAAGCGATACGTACGGTAGTCTCATCGGCTTCCGTCAAATCGCAGAAGCGCGTTATTGTCGACATTGTATCGTAGACGCGCATAAGGAAGAGGGCTAGATATTATTTCTAGCTCTCTTTTTTTCGTTTTACTGGACAAGACGACATTCGTTTATGCTTAGTGTATAATACGAATATTACATATGAAGGGCTGATCGTCATTGAGCGGAAATTGGTATACAGTTGGGATAATTGTTAACACGCATGGTATCAAGGGTGAATTGAAGGTGCTGTCTCGAACAGATTTTGCGGATATTCGTTTTGCCCCCGGCAGCAAGCTGCGGCTAGTTGATAATGAGCGAGGCATTTCACTTGATGTGAAAATTACAAGCTCGCGTGAACAAAAAAATATGTTCGTAATAAAGCTTGAAGGCTTTAACAATATTAATGATGTAGAAAAGTATAAAGGCGCTTCGCTTATGATATCAGAGGATGCCATGGACGAGCTTGAAGAGGGCGAATACTACTATCATGAAATTATCGGCTGTCAGGCCGTAACGGAGGATGGCGAGCAGCTCGGTGTTATTACGGAAATTTTAAGCCCAGGGGCGAATGACGTATGGGTAATTGAACGTCCAAAAGGAACTGGAAAGCCGATCCTGCTGCCGGTAATTGACGATGTTCTGCTGTCAGTCGATGTTACCGAGAAGCGTGTGACGGTTCGTTTGTTGGAAGGATTGATTTAGACGATGAAGGTTGATGTGCTGACGCTGTTTCCTGAAATGTTCGATGGTGTATTTCATGCGAGTATTTTGGGCAAGGCGAGGGAGAAGGGGATCGTAGCGCTTGAAGCGATAAATTTCCGTCAGTATGCGAATAACAAGCATAGCACAGTTGATGATTATCCTTATGGCGGAGGCGGAGGCATGGTGCTTAAGCCCGAGCCGGTGTTCGCTGCCGTTGATGATCTGGTCAAGGAGGCTGCTGCGATGCCGCGTATTATACTGATGTGTCCGCAAGGCGAAACCTTTACGCAATCTAAAGCGGAGGAGCTTTCCAAGGAAGAGCATCTCGTTTTTATTTGCGGTCATTATGAGGGCTATGATGAGCGAATTCGAGAGCATCTAGTGACCGATGAGCTGTCAGTCGGCGATTATGTGTTGACAGGTGGAGAGCTGCCGGCAATGGTCATCATAGACAGCATTGTACGGCTGCTGCCAGGTGTACTGGGAAATGAGACTTCCGCTGTAACGGATTCCTATAGCACGGGACTGCTGGAATATCCGCATTACACTAGGCCGGCGTCTTTTCGTGAATGGGATGTTCCCGAGGTGCTCCTGTCAGGCCATCATGCGAACATAGAGCTGTGGCGCAGAGAGCAATCGCTGCTGCGTACGCTTATGCGTCGCCCAGACCTGCTGGAGAGTGTCGAGCTTACGGATAAGGAACGCAAATGGCTTAAGGAGCAAAGTCTGCTTATGGACAAGGGATGAAGCAACACTAGTTCTCCGCGAAAAGAGCTTATACCGCCAGAGATGGCGAATGCCGTTTGCGTTCGTTATTTTGTGTAAAAGGACTGCGTGTAATAAGGTGTTAAAGTTTCATTAAAAGCGATACCTGTCCCGAGAAAGCTCAGCTTGCTGTTTAGTATCGATTTGCGATGACCCGTTGTTGAATTCATGAGTGCAAAATGAGCGAATATCGGATTTTGATAGCCGTACGCAATATTTTCTGAAGCGAGACTGTATTTGATGCCAGCGTCTCTCATCCGATCGAAGGGAGACTGGTCATCGGGATTTGTATGACTGAAAAATAGACGTTCGGCCATATCCTTACTATGTGCAGCGGCAATTTTGCTAATCGGCTCATCCCAAGTTAATGCATGAATTCCTCGGCGTGTTCTTTCGGCATTTGCAAGGTCAAAGAGCAGCTGCTTGTACGGCTCTTGCAAACTGCTAGAATGTACTTTAGCTTGAATGGACGATGCCAGTTGCTGTTGGATACCGATTATGGTGTCATTGTCATGCTTATCAATAAATAGAGTTGTGCAAATACCGCTGATGGTATATTGATAGTAATCCGGTTTTGTGATGCTTTTCTGTTGATTGACAATGATCGATTTCGCTTCGGTTAAGGTCATGCCGATGTTGATTCCCAAAGGCCTCGCAATCGTATTGGCGGCATTTGTAAATAAAGCAACGACCCGACCGTTCTCTACGCCATAAAGCTGGAAATGGTCGTATCGGTTGTTGTAGATGTACCAAGAGTAGCTGTATTCCGTTGAATCAATACGATCAGGCTTGGCAGCTGCAGTAAGCAGCTTGTCAAGCGTATCGTGAATGCCGATGGTTGATCTGTCATCGTTACTATGCAGCGGTTGACTTTGCAGCTCAGCGGTATGTTCAGCAAGCTTATAAAGGAAAGTAAGCGCTTCTGCGCGCGTCAGTGTCCCATCGCGATCGAAGCCTGCAATTGTTGCTGCTGTGCGGCCGGTTGACAGCTTTTCATCGATCAGCCACTGAATCGCTTCCGTCTCGGTTAAAGCTTTGCCGGAAGCGGATGACGCCATTAGCATGGCTGCTTGTCCACGGCGATAATCTGCGGTATTGTCAAAAGTTAAAGGCCAGTTGCGTTTATAAGCATAATTGTAATAGGAATAATGCCACGGCAAACCGGAATTATTTGCTATGTCATAAGCCTCGGATGCTTGAACGACCTCATAACTGCGCAGCAGCATGGCTAGAAATTCTGATTCTGAAATGGACTTATTCGGTTTGAAGGTGCCGTCAGGATAGCCCAATGCAAGCTTATCTGCTGCGGCTCGATTAATATATGGCTCAGCCCAGTGAGAGCGAGTATCTGTAAAGATAGAGTCGGCATAGCTGTTAACAGGGACAGCCGCCAGCAAGAACATCGCTATTACAGCGGCAATAAACCGCTTAGTAGCTTTAGATGTCGAGAGCATTGTTAATGAACCTCCATGTCTATATTTGTCCATAACTACTATACCATGTATAATGATGGCAACCTATCGTTATTTGCTGCGTGAATATTAAATAAAGCTTGATTTGTATGGGTTGATGTGGTAACATTTTTAATGTTGTTCGTATATCGGACGGTCCGCTATATGCGATGAAACAATTCAGAGGAATTGCGGAGCTTATAAGAACGTCTATGGTGGAAGGAGTGAATTTGAAATGAATATCGTACAAGCAATTACACAAGAGCAATTGCGCAAGGATCTTCCTACTTTCCGTCCCGGTGACACGTTGAAAGTACACGTTAAAGTTATCGAGGGTACGCGCGAACGTATTCAGTTGTTCGAAGGCGTTGTTATTAAACGTCGCGGCGGCGGAATTAGCGAAACGTTCACCGTGCGTAAAATTTCTTACGGCGTTGGCGTGGAAAGAGCATTCCCGCTGCATTCGCCAAAAATCGAAAAAATCGAAGTGGCTCGTCGTGGTAAAGTACGTCGTGCGAAGTTGTACTATCTTCGCAGCCTGCGCGGTAAAGCTGCTAGAATTAAAGAAATCCGTTAAGATGAAACGACATGAGGGGCTTGCGCAAACAAGCTCCTTTTCGTTTTTTATAATTAAGACAAATTAAATAGTTTAGAACGAACCCCTAGAGAAGGAAGGCGAGTGTATGGAGTCGCATCAGCCGAAGGATGATCGAAACGTTGATCAGGTCGATTCAGTCGAGGAGCATCATGCAGTTGAGTCAAATGCCGAGAGCATTCCAGCTCGCGGTTCCAAAGTGAAAGGAAGCAATAACGGAGGGCTTCTCAAGGAAGTTGTAGAGTGGATCAAAGCGCTTGTTATTGCAGTTGTGCTGGTATTTGTTATTCGAGCCTTTTTGTTCTCACCGTTCATCGTTGACGGAGATTCGATGCTGCCGAATTTTGAGAGCGGTGAGCGTCTCATAGTGAACAAGATCGTTTATACTTTTGGTGAACCAAAATTTGGCGATGTTGTCGTTTTCGATGTGCCGGAGGAAGGCAGAAAGTTTATAAAGCGCGTCATCGGCGTTCCTGGAGACACGATTCGAATCGAGGGAGACAAGCTGTATATTAACGGCGAGCTTCGTGAAGAACCATATATTAAAGAAGTTATTGATGCTGCACAAGCAATTGGACAACAATATAACTGGGGTCCGAACGCAGATTTTCCTAATCAAAATGTATCGGAAACGGTTGTTCCCGAAGGGACGATATTTGCGTTGGGCGACAATCGCAGCGACAGTAAAGACAGCAGAACAATTGGATTCGTTACAGACAAGGAAGTTATCGGCCGAGCGGATTTGATTTTCTGGCCGCTTAACAAGATTGAATTCATTAAGCATGGACAATAATGAGGTGACTGCATGACCATTCAATGGTTTCCTGGTCATATGACCAGAGCTAAACGGCAAATACAAGAAAAATTGAAGCTTATAGACATTGCCATAGAGCTGTTGGATGCGAGAGTGCCGCTTTCAAGCAGAAATCCAATGGTAGATGAAATATTAGCAGGTAAACCGCGTTTAATCGTCATGAACAAGGCAGATTTGGCGGATCCCAGAACGACAGAGCAGTGGGTCGCTTATTTTAAAAATGAAGGGCATGAATGTATCGCCATTGATTCATCGACTGGAACGAAGGTTAATGAAGTTCCGCTCCAAGCTAAACTTATTTTGAAGGAAAAAATTGATCGTCAAATTGCTAAGGGAATGAATCCTCGTGCCATTCGCGGTCTAATTGTAGGTATTCCGAATGTAGGCAAATCAACGCTTATTAATCGGCTGGCAGGTCGCAATATTGCCATAACTGGAGATCGGCCTGGTGTGACGAAAGGCCAGCAATGGATTAAATGCGGCGAAATTGAGCTGCTTGATACGCCGGGTATTTTATGGCCGAAGTTTGATGATGAGCTGGTTGGCTATCGCCTGGCTATGACCGGGGCGATAAAAGAGCAAATTTTGAATATTGATGATATTGCTTTTTTCGCGGTGAGAGAGCTTGTCGACCGCTATTGGCCAGCGCTTAGCGAAAGATATGGGCTTCAGAAGCCGCCTGAGGACATCGCGGACACTGATGAGATTGTTCGTGTGATGGAGGACATTGGTCGCAACAGAGGATGTATCGTCAGCGGAGGGCGTGTGGACCTCGAGAAGGCTTCAGGCATTATATTGCGAGATATGCGCGCAGGCAAGCTGGGCCGCATAACGTTGGAAGCACCGCCATACTCTCTTTTGTAAGAGAGCGGGCAAGTTTAGTTATGCTGGAGAGGAGTTCCGCTATGCTGGAGCATGAGCAGAAGCTATGGAGTGAAGGCTTTCAATCGATAGTCGGCGTAGATGAGGTGGGCCGAGTTATATGACTTTTTAAAAGAGTGTCTAACATAAAGATATATTACCAAAAATATGTTTGACTAACTATGTAATATTGTCTACTATGAATATATTAAAAGATCATCTTAATAGGTGATCTTTTTTTTATATTATCAAGTGGAGTGGTCACTAGGATTTGTTATAAGCGTAATCAAAGGAACTACATAGAGTGTATCCATAAGTTCATGTTAGATACAAACAGAAATAAGTTTTAAGTATTTAATAGAGGAGTTGTTAATGATGATCGTATGTGGAGTGGATGAAACAGGTCGAGGTTCATCAATTTCAGGCGTATGGGTTTCAGCGTGTATTCTTGATCCTGATAAACCTATTGAGGGATTAAGAGATTCGAAGAAACTGTCAGCTAAACGACGAGAGGAACTGGCTGAAGAAATTAAACAGAAAGCTCTTAGCTGGAGTATTGAAATAGCATCCCTTGAGGAAGTAGAAGCCCTTAATGTTCTGAATGCAACACTTCTTGGCATGAAAAGGGCCATAGAAGGGTTGCATATTAAGCCTAATAAAGTTTTTGTCGATGGGAATAAATTACCTAGTATAGATATTTCGGCTGAGGCCATTGTGAAGGGTGACGATTTGATTCCTGCTATCAGTGCAGCTTCTATTTTGGCTAAAGTCGAACGAGATAAAGCAATTAGGGAATTGCACCAGATTTATCCCCAATATGGTTTTGACAAGCATAAAGGTTATTTAACAAAAAATCATATGTTGGCGTTACAGGAATATGGACCTTGCCCTATCCATCGAAAAACATATGCTCCCGTTCGCAAGTTATTAGAGAAACAATTGGAGTTGTTCTAATGGCAAAAAAAGCGACGTTAAAGAAAACGGTTTTAAAGCAGGCTGAAGAACTATCGGATGTCGGTTCTATATCACTAGATGTTTCTGAAGAGTCCATTCTTTCAAGGGCTGCTGAAAGAGTGTATTTACCTTCTGTAACATATGTGAATAATTACCACATAAGGGAAAGAGGGATAGATGGTAACCATATAGTTGATTTCTCTGAATTAGTGTGTAAATATCCAAAAAACAAGTCTTTAATTGAGCAACTTATCGCAGGGATGAACGAAAGTATAGTACCGGGTTGCAGTCGAACCACTATTAAAGGTATTGTTAAAGGAATAAATGTTTTTCTCGAGTTTCTTAATAGCTACAACAATTTGAGTAATAATTATGTAACCAATGTAAATGACATTAACATATTAGTAGCACAATCATTTTCTAATTACTTACTGAATACCTATCCGCAAAATAGTCATTGTCGTAAATGGTTTGCAGCAATTAGACAAATTGTACAAAGATTACAAGAGCTTTTTCCAAAAGACCCCTCAACAGGATTGATATTTCCTTGGCCTACTGGTCCAGGAAATATAGGGGGTACTATTGAGGGATATCATCCCAGAGAAATGAAAGAGCTAATTGGTGCATGTATACAGGATATAAAAAACATCAAGAGTTTTCATCAAGTGTATTTAAGTCTTGATGAAGAGCTTACAACTGAAGAATGGAATTTAGAAAACATTATGTATCAACTTCACGATGGACTGTTGAGAACTAAGGAAAGTCGTATAAAGCACAGGCAAACTGAAAGATATTATATTAAAAGCTTTATTAGTAAATCCTCAAGTGCCCAGAAAACAATTGCGGAACTAGGGTACACAATTGAGCAGATACAAGATTTATACATACAAAAAGGATCGGAATTAGCTTCCCGCGGACGTTCTCCATATGCAACCCGAATTACTCAACGCCCTGATCAAGAAAGAGCTATATCCCAATTCAATTTAGCTTTAGGCACATTAAAAAAACGGTTCCCACTATTCCCTTATTATTTGCCTATTGATGAGGCTAAAAGTTTGATAAATACCAAGAATTTTGATAACTCTAAAATTCAAAAGGCTAAAGATCCTTTGGCGTTCATGGTTAACAGAGCTGTAATTGATAGTTGTCGTAAAATCAATTTCATGGACGGAACCTTGGGGAAAATGGCAGTTTACGGCGCAAAACATTTTGTAAACGATACTTTGTATCCATTTTTCCTTCTTGCCCTAATAAATACGGGGTGGAATGTTGAAAGTTTACTCTCGATAACTGATGATGTGGATGCACATGTAACGCCGGATCTATTGGATCCCGAAAATTATGTGATTATTCACGGAAGAAAAAAACGCGGTTCAAATAGTAAAGAATTTTTGAAAATTACACGTCGCTCGAACAAGAACAAAAAGTTAGACACATATCAGCTACTCAAATATGTCGAAAGCATAGTTACCCAATACAAGGATAGCCCTTACTACAAGCCAGGGTATTTATGGCAATTTACTATACCCGAATCTCAAAAAGATATAATCTCATCATTCAATGAACAACCACTCTTTACACTTATTAGTAAAAGATTTATTGAGCGTCATAAATTTAAGTGTTTTTCAGATACAACCGGTGTTTCTCATCTCAAGGTTCGATCTGGATACGTAACAATTAAACAGCTTTTGGGTGAAACTGAACGAGAACTCAGTGAAGATCTAAGTCATAATGACGAAGGATCTATCGATCATTATATATCTGATGAAAGTACCAACCTTGTACTTGATTTAACGATAAAAGAGATTCAAAAGCAGTTTGTTGAAGATCTGACTAATTTCAAAGTTCGGGTAGTGGAGTCAACATCACTTCGGTCCCTCCGTAACGCTATAAATGATGTAAAGACGGAGCATGAGAAGTTGAAACTAATAAAAAAAGAAGCAGTTAAACTTCACTTGGAAGAAAAAACGATAATACATTTACTGGATGCAGGTTCGCAAAAATATATTCTCGCTTGTGAAGACGCTATGAATCCATCGTGGCCTGGGTGGGATGATTATGTTGCAGAAGGTAGAAAATGTAGATATTTTAACAAGTGCACCCTTTGTAAACAAGCTATTGTATTCCCAGAGGCTCTGCCATATATCGCCCGACGGATTCTAGATTTAGATAAGTCTAAACAATCACATAGTTCATCTGAGTGGATACTTAAATACGGTGATGAATATGATGCTTGGAATCAGATCTTAGATTATTGGAACAATAAGGATCAAGTTAATAATGCATGGGAATTGGCAAGAATGGGTTTTGTAGTATTGCCACAGATAATGAGAGGTGTATAGGGTGGGGAAGAATCAGTACGACCTAGCTATTAACCAATTAACAGAAAAATACAAGGCTGAGCTTAAGGATGAAGTGATTGAGGATGTCAATTCTCAAAGCGTGGAAGAAATGATAGATGAAATGTATGTTAATTTCTATAGCCTATCAGACATCCCATTTGAGAGAATACAAGATTTGAAAGTTAGTAAGTTAAGCCGCTTCAAAGATATTCTTTGGGATTGGAGGCAAGAAGGGAGCCCAATTTACAAAGATGATTGCTATTTTTCTTGGGACAAAGAAGTTTCGGAGGGTGTTTCGCTGCTTACAATTGAAAACAAATACCTATGTCGTTTGCTAAAAATGATAGCATTTTATTCCTTGCCTCAAAATGCTTGTTTACAAAATGTCAAATCATTTAATACATCGAAAGCAATCTTGAGGCAACTTCAAAGCTTAGGAAAATTTCTTTATAAACATAGGCTTTTTATTGATATTCATGGAAACGGGTCTTTTAATAACGCTTTTTACTTAAGAAAAGAACATTTTACAGAGTTTGTCCAAAATGATTTGAAAGATTCTGCTGCTACCTATGACTTCGCTAAACAAGTTAAACATTGGGCGAGACTATCTGAAAGCAAGTTGATTCCAGTGGAGTATCGCCTGAACTTTGAACCGTTCGATGCCGATATGTATTCAAAGCTGGCCAAAAATGCGGAAGATAATAAGGGCGAGTTTTTGCCTATATCGATTGATACGCTTTTGGAACTAGTACCTTATTGCATTGAGAATATTGAAAAAAACTCTATTGAGATTCTGAAACTATACAATGTCCTTTGGCCAATTATAGCCGGTGGAAAAATTTCTAAAAACCAGTCCTTTGAATGGGGTAAGGCTATTAACGAGTTATTGAATCTGGATTTGCAGATATTAGATCTTCAAAGCTATAAATTAACGGATTATAGCCAAGTAACAATGAGCAAAGACTTAAATAATAAACTTAGACATGCCGTTAAGAATCACCCTGGTTGGCATAAGCAAAATCCAATTTACACTTCAAATATTTCGGTTTTAAATAGAAGTGAATTGTTAAACATAGCTATGGAACTAGGAATCGAATTAGAACATCTAGACAGGGTTTTTGTTTATGATGTATTGAAGATTAAGTTAAAGGCCACGGAACTTATAATAGCGTTAAGGAACTCGTGCGTTGTCATTCTTTTTTTGGTTACGGGAATGCGTAATAGTGAAATGTATCTTCTTGAAGCCGGTAATTGTTGGCAAGTTAATGGGTCTGAAGATGATTTTCGAATTAGAATAACAGTTTCAAAAACATCCGAAGGTTCTTCAGGTGATCCGGTAGTCCTTCCAGTACCGAAAATAGCATATAAAGCGTTTAAATGCCTAGAAGCATTAACAAAGAAGGCCCGTATATGGGGCAAATCAAAGAAGTTAATGATTAGTTTTTCTTCAAATTTCGGAAAAGAGATTCTTGCTCGAAGTATCTATCAGTTTCTTTCACGTTGGTGTGTAGATCTTGGAATAGAACACATTCATCCTCATCAGTTTCGTAAAACAATCGCTATGTTCGCAATTTACCAAAATCCAAACAACATCAGTGTTATTAGGAGACTTTTTTCTCATAAGAGTCTAGCAATGACGCTAGCTTATATCGTGAAAATGCCGGGTATGGCTGAAGAAATCAAACTAGCTGTTGTTGAAAGTAATAAAGAGTTACTTATTGAATTGCTTGAAGCATTAGACAAAAGAAATATTGGCGGTAAAGCAGGAATCAGGATTAAAAGATTAGTCGATGAATCTACGATATTTAAGGCCAAATTGAATGATGATGGTTGGGAGGGCCTTGATCAATATATTCAAATCTTACTTCAAGACGGTTTAAGCATTTTGCATCGGACATCTTTCCACGCAATTTGTACAAATACTCATTCTGGATTGGTTCATTTAGCACCGGAATCTTGTAATTGCAATGTAACGGATTGCGAATGGAGTGTATTTACAGGCATTTCGATACCAGACCTTGAAGATACTATCAAATTCCATGAAAATTTTTTAAAGGATAGTTTTTGTAGTGAGGGTCAGAAGCGTTTTTCCCACAAAACTATAATGGATTGCGTTGAAAGGTTGTACGAATTAAAAGGAATTGATTATGTGAAAAAGTTTTTTCCTGATCACAGTAGAGAAGATCTCCAAACTTCGGAAGTGTGGGGGCAAAACCGTGGCGAATAAAATATTAAAGCATGATGAAGCTCTTAACCTAGTATATTCCGTGATTGCATCTTTACGAGAAAATGGAAAGGAAAGAATTACAATTACAGAGGTAGCTGAAGTCTCTGAAGTTAGTCGTGCAACCATTTACTCTAAACACCCCGATTGGGTTGAAGTACGTGATGTCATAAAAAACAATACACCTTCTTTACGGTTCAAACTAGCTTCGACAAAAAATTATGAACAAACCAAGTGGCAAATTGAAGCTCAACGACTGGAAAACGAATTAAGAACTTGCCAGGAAAAGTTGGATTTCATAAGTGAACAGGCTGACGATGTATTCAAGAATCTCCTTGATGAACTTCATAAATATATGTACTTAGCCAAAAAAACGCCTGAACAAATCGAAAGAGAAACTAATATTCTTATCGAGTTAAAAGAACTAAAGGATCGATGTGAATTCTACGAAGCGGAGAATAAAAGACTAAAAATTGATTCAGATAGTAATACCAGGATAGTACCCTTTGTGAAAAAAGAAATAATAGACGTGTACTCTGAAACTCAAAGAGCAAACATAGGTAATTTGGATTTACTTGAGTTAACCTACGAAGCTTTATTGAATTTGAATAAATTATTTAGTAAAAATTATCCACCCAGTGTCGTGTATGTGTTATGCGGAAACTTCGCAAGTGGTAAATCCTCTTGGATCGCGGACCACAAACCACGGAATACTGGTACCGTGGTGTACTTTGATGGAACAAATCATACTGAATCAATCAGAAGAATTATTTTGAAGTATATAAGAAACCTAAATTCTGACTGCAGGATTGTTTGTGTAAGAATTTTGTGTGATGTGAGAGAGTGTTTAGAGAGGAATGCAAACCAGAGCAGAAGTAGACTTAAAACAACTATTCCTAGAGATTTAATTATTAGTTTAAAAGAAAGATTTGAAGAGGTTTCAGTTAATGAAGGATTCAATGAAATCATCATCGACGGGGGTGCATGATGTCTGAATCAGGACGGATTAAGGGGATTAACAATGGAAAGGCATTCGATGAATTTATTCAACTACATAATGAACAAGACGATTGGCACATTTACCTTAACGCGAGTAAAGAAAAGTTGAGAAGAACACCAATATGTGAAGAGTGTGGCTTTAGTAAAAGTGCGCTTAGACAAAATCCATTAATTAAAAATATGTTAAAGAATCTTGAATTGGAGTTACTGCAAAAAGGGGTGTTGAAAAATAAATCCTTGAAGCAGGAAGATCTTAACTATCCCGACCAAAACGAGTTTATTAAATCTTATGACGAAAAGTTGATGAAACTAAAAGACAGCATGGATACGGTTAATAAGATGATTACTTTATACCAATTGGAATTGGAAAGGTTAGATTGATCCATTTCTAAACAGCTATGTCCGTATGTCCGCTCTTAAGGCTTAAATGATATTAAAAATAGTGGGGGGAAAATATGCATCTGTTTAATACGAGTGGTTTAAAAAATACTGATGTATATCCTAAGGATACTGTTCCCATTTTTTTAGATGATGATTTTCGAGTTTTAGAAGGTCCGAGCTACTGGGCAATTGCACTAGCACAAAAAAGGTCCAGAAGCTTAGAAACTCTTAAGCAATACACAACAGTTTTAGCAAGATTCCTTCAATGGCGAGATGATAATGGGGTCAAAGCAACGAATTGGCAATTGACAGATGAGGATGTAATGAACGCTTATATCGGATATATAATAAATAATAGAGACCCTAATGGGAAACCAAGTAATAAAACTGTTGAGGATTATATAGCTATATTGAGTTACTTTTTTAAATGGGCTACAGAAAAGGGATATAAACATTATTGGAAATTGGATTCAAAGAAAGTAACCGTTCAAATAATGGGTAGCACTGCAATGGTTAAAACGGAAAAACAAATAGATGGGCGGATACGTATAGGAAATGGGTCAACCACGCATGTTGACCGTGAGCGAGATAAGTTTATTCACAGAGAGAATATCCCCAGAATTATGGAATTATTTGATGACGTTGTTTACGCCTTCATGGTACTTGTTTTATGGAGAACGGGACTTAGACCTAAAGAGTTATTCCAGTTACCTTTTAAGGGTACAGGGTTAAATTCTGGGCTGAAACGCTATCGTGACGAGGAGTTATCAAGTCTTAAAGAAATCTTGTTTCGGTTTGAATCAAAAGGAAAAGATAGGGACATCAAGTTTCCATCCGATGTTTGGGCTGTTATATGCAGTAAATGGATGCCCGAATGGATCAAACGTGCTGCAAGTTACCAAGAAAGAAATAACGGCAAAATGCCTCCCAATAGTGCGTTGTTTTTATCTGAGAATGGGACGATTGTTACACAGAAAATGCTTCGAGACAACTTTAACAAAGTAGCCCAAGATTCAAGATGTCCTGAGAAGAGAATTACCCCATATATGTTTAGACATGCTTTCGCAACATACTTTGTTCTGGATAGATTGGAACAATATAATTTATTAGGAAAGGCTTATGTTTATAATGCCGTAGTAGATGCCGAATTGCGTGAATGGATGGGGCATGAGGATATTGGTACTACCTATAAATATTATGTTCATTTGATAAATCGCAATTTTCATAATGGTTTATTAGATGTTCTCGATGATCCTATCAACAAAGAGATATTTAACTCTTTTGAAAAACTATAATGGTTTTAGGTTCTTATTGGATGAAGGGGTTAACAAGTAAACTTTATTGAGAGGAGTAAAGACCATGCTTGATAATTTAAAAGTTGGTCAAGTCGTTGAGGTAACTGGAAAAATGGGAACTATTGTTGTAGGGGAAATCAAGGAAGTTGATTTAGAAGCAGAAGGCTTTTGGTTGTCATTGGAGACGGAATTTGAAGGTATGGAAGATTGGGATTTTCCTAATTCATCTTTTATTTATACTGTAGACGTTAATAAATTAATAATATTATCTAAGTAAGGTGAAGGTGATGCTTTCTGTCATTTTTTGATTTTCCATTTTTAAAAAATGGCTGTCGTATATTACTGATCGTTACGAGTCGAAAGCAAGTAATTGAATGTGATATTAACATTAGAATTCTGCATAGGTATTTAACAACTCTGAGGTCCTGTGAAAGGCACTGGAAGTTGTTTGCCTAAATTCCTCATCCCGATATGATACGAGGCTCACACGCTTAATCTGGAACTCTGGATAAACATTTAGTTTGTGTACTATTTTGAATACAATTGCTCTCCTGTGTAATAAGATTTTTACAATTAGCAACCCCTTCGAGCAGTGAAGGTTGCTAATATATATTATCCGGAATATCCCATATTCGTAGGTTTGTTTTTGATGAATTGAGGCTGCTTATATAAGTCCATGCAAAAAAAGAACGTTTACTGGTCATCAGCCAAGCAAACGTTCCTTTTTTATGAATATATGGCTTCTAATGATTTTCGCTGTGCAGGCTTAATATTTAATATTGGGCGGATACTTTTGGCTTGCTGCTCAGCATCTTCAATAGTTTTGGCTAATCCTAACTCGAGGAGAGTCCCGAAAGCAACAGTCCCTGTACGCCCTTTACCACCTCCGCAATGAAAAGCGACCTTTTTTCCTTCTCTATAGGAATCTACTACAGCTTTAATGGCTGATCGTAGTAAATCAACCTGTGGAGCATTAGCTTCATCTCCCAATGGCACCTTGATCCATTCTAATCCTTCACGAGTCGCAGCACACTGCTCAGCTTCTTCTCTTAAATCAACAACAACCTCAACATCTTTATTATTCACCATTGTTTGTACGTCTTGGGCCCCGCCCATATATATTCGACCCGGTATTAATTCATGATATGCTTTGTTCATTTTCGATTGCTCCTTGGACTATTAAAGTAATTGTTTCTTAAACGATGTAAATTCAACTGGAGTAGGTTCTGCAGGGGGAGCGCAACATAACGAAAGATCACGTTGATCGCCCGCTGATTCAAATTCCGAATCTTCTTTAGTGTGAAAGATCTCCCAAGCGTTACCGTCAGGGTCGTATACCCATACTTTGTCTTGTACTGCATAACAGCAGGTAGTATTCATTTCGTCAATAAGCAGGAGGTCTGCCTTTCTCAAGCGATCACCCATTGCTAATACGTCTTCGGTATTATCTACTTGAAATCCAAGGTGATTTAGCACACCATTTTTTTCAAAAGGGCGAACATTTAATGATAAATGTAAGACAGGGTTATCTAATTCAAACTTTGCATAATTGTCCTTTACTTTTGAAGGTTCTGTTCCAAAAAACTGACGATAGAAGACTAATGACTTATCTAAATCAAAGCAGTTCAAGGCTACATGCATTCTTTTAACGTTTGTCATTTATTGTCCTTCTTTCACAAACTTCTCGATACGCGACTTAATTTCATCACGAACGTTACGGAATTGTGCCATAATCTCTTCTTCCGTACCAGTAGATTTTGCTGGGTCATCAAAGCCCCAATGCCATTTCACTACATTAGGATTAGAAACAACAGGACAATGCTCATCGGCATGACCACATAGTGTGATGACATAATGAGCGCGATTCAAAATTTCCGGATCGATCACATTTGAAGAGTTTTTACTAATATCCACGCCTGCTTCATCCATGACTTGAACGGCTCTTGGATTCAAACCATGAGCTTCGAGTCCAGCACTTTTCACTTCATATTGGTCGCTACCAAGAGCATTAAGAAATCCATCCGCGATTTGACTCCGACAAGAGTTACCCGTACATAAGAAATAAACCAGTTTCTTTTCCATTATTCAGATCTCCTTTGAAATTTAATTAATGTATGATGTTAAGCCATATGTAAAGACCTAACAGTGTAATAAATAGAACGGGAAGCGTTAAAACAATTCCTATTTTAAAGTAATAGCCCCATGTAATTTTCACACCTTTTTTGGATAGTACATGAAGCCACAACAACGTAGCTAATGAACCAATTGGAGTGATTTTAGGGCCTAGATCAGAACCAATCACATTTGCATAAATTAGAGCTTCTCTTATCACGCCACTTGTGTTTGTGCCTTGAATAGCCAAAGCATCAATCATAACCGTAGGCATATTGTTCATAAGTGAAGAGAGTATAGCGGCAATAAAACCCGTTCCAATCGTTGCCACGAATAAACCTTGATCCGCTGTCCATTGAAACACTTTTCCCAGCTGATCCGTAAGACCAACATTTCTAAGCCCATAAACCACAACATACATACCGATAGAAAAGACGACAACCGACCAAGGTGCTCCTTTGATCACTTTACCTGTTTGAACAATTGGACTTCTGCGTGCTGCAATAATAAATATGACTGCTGCTATACCTGCAATAATCGACACAGGAATATGGACAAACTCACTTACTAGGTAAGCAATGAGTAGAGCAATCAATATGATCCATGATAGCTTAAACATGCGCATATCTTTAATCGCTTCACGAGGCTGTTTCAGTTGGTTAAGATCATAGCTCTTAGGAATACCTTTCCTGAATAACAAGAATAAAACAAGTAAACTAGCACCAACTGCAAAGAAATTCGGAACAATCATCCGACTTGCATACTCTGTAAAGCCAATTCCGAAGAAATCGGATGAAACGATATTAACCAAGTTACTGACAACAAGTGGAAGGGAGGCAGTATCTGATATAAATCCGCTAGCCATAATGAACGGCAATATCATTCGATCGTCAAATTTTAATGCCCTTACCATAGCAAGAACGATTGGAGTTAAGATCAGGGCAGCTCCATCGTTTGCGAAAAAAGCTGCAACAGCGGCTCCTAGCAAAACCACGAAAGTGAACATGAGGTAGCCGTTCCCTTTAGCAAACCGGGCCATGTGAAGAGCAGCCCATTCGAAAAATCCGATCTCGTCTAGGATGAGTGAAATAAGAATAACAGCCACAAATGCAAGAGTTGCATTCCAAACAATGCCGGTTACATCCCACACATCATTGAAATCCACTACGCCAAAGACTAAAGCGAGTATAGCGCCACCAACGGCGGAATAGCCTATATTTAATCCTTTAGGCTGCCAAATGACGAATATCAAGGTAATAATAAAAATTAGGGTTGCGATAACTAACATAATTCCTCCTAAATTAAATACAGCAGTCGGGACTTAATTTTTTTAACTGATCCTTCATTGAAGGCATAACCTCTAAGATGCCATGCAAGTAAGGTTTATCGTCCGTATTTAAAGAATAATAAATCCATTGTGCACGTCTAGTTTCATTAACCAATCCGCCAACTTTTAATTTTCTCAAATGCTGGCTTATATTAGGTTGTGTAGTTTCAAGAATGGTAACAATATCACATACGCACATTTCTTGCTCTTTAAGCAGAGCAAGAATCGTAAGGCGAGTTTTATCAGACAGTAGCTTCAGTGACTCGACCAGAGTATCCATCGGTTGAATCATGTAATCACTCCTTTAAAGCATTGTATTGTGTTAAAAGATCATGTACTTTCAGTTTTATCTCTTCTCTAATTAAACGAACTTTCTCCAATTCAGGAGGTGTTTCCGCTAACGGATCTTCAATATTCCATTGCACATTTCGAATTCCAAAAGGAACAACGGGGCACTTTTCTTTAATTTCCTCGCACATTTTCACTACAATTGTTGATGCGATAAAGGTCTTCATATCAATCTTTTTTGAATAATGTCCACCTGTGTCAATACCAACTTCATTCATCACAGATAACGTTAATGGATGGATTTCAGATGGATTTAAACCTGCGCTGTCAACGATGACATTATCTTTTGCCATCAGTTTGACGTAAGCTTCAGCTATTTGGCTTCGACAACGATTCTCACCACATAAAAAGTAGATCCGAAGAGAAGGTTTCAATTAGGTTCACACCTTTCGATATTTAATTTATATAGCCTATTATATATGCAAGATATCATATAAGTAAACAGTTATATTAGTATCCGATTATATAATGTTTGTAAACAAAATTGCAAAAATACTTGCAATTTGCAAATAAAAGAGCTATAAATAAATACAAGAGGTGAGCATGATGGATACGACTCCGAGAGAGTTATTGCAGGTTACAGCTCGACGATTTGGCTTATTAAATAAAAATTGCTGCAATGTTGGTAACAATGAAATTTCATTGATTCAAAGCCACATTCTATATGAAATTGATCGTCAGCATCTGCCGTCGATTCAACAAGTTGCGGATACATTAGGAATGGATGTCACGACATTTAGTAGACAAGTTCAAACGCTAACCAAGAAAAACCTTGTGAAGAAAACAGCTTTACCTGAGGATCGAAGGGTATACGCACTTAGTCTAACTGTTGAAGGGAAATTTGTTGCAGGATCTATTGATAAAATGATGAATGATTATTTGGAAGAAGTCTTCTCATTTATGAATGAGTTTGAGCGAGAAAAGGTTATTCGCTCGATTCAATTGCTAAATGAGAGTATGTTAAAGTCAAAAATGTGTTGTACACCAATGGGGTAATGTTACATTATCCCCTTTCATTTGAATAATACTTGCAAAATGCAAATAAAAAGAGGTGTTAAATGAACAGGATTTATGATGTTATCGTTATTGGAGCCGGTCAGTCTGGTCTCGCAGCTGGTTTTCACTTAAAGAAAGCAGGTCTTAAGTTTTTGATATTGGAATCTGGGCTTGAAGCTACTGGATCTTGGCCACATTACTATGATAGTTTAAGGCTTTTCTCTCCAGCAAAGTATTCATCTCTACCAGGTTACGCTTTTCCTGGGGACAAGAAGCGATACCCGTCTCGAAACGAAGTTGTTGATTATCTCAAAGTATACGCAGAAAAGATGCAATTGCCTATTAACTATCAAATGAAAGTAGTCCGTATTCAGAAACAAGAACGTGCGTTTCATATTGAGACTGGATCAGGTGAGATTTTTTTCGCAAGAAATGTGATTGCTGCGACAGGTTCTTTCCAGAGACCTTACATTCCAAATATTAAAGGAAACCATGGCTACAAAGGAAACATTCTGCATTCATCTGCCTATAAGAATCCTGATCCATTTATAGGTAAAAAGGTGATTGTCGTTGGGCGAGGCAACTCCGCTATTCAAATTGGTATCGAGTTAGCTCCATTGGCAAGAACGATCTTAGCAACATTACATCCGGTAAAATTTATGCCGCAAACCATTCTAGGAAAAGATCTTCATTTTTGGCTTACTGTGACGGGATTAGATCGATTTCCATTTTGGAGATTTGGAGTTAAAGTTGGTACCAGTACATCCGTAATCGATTCAGGAAGATACAAGGAAATGATTTCAAAGGGTTTACCACAACAAAGAAGAATGTTTACGTCTTTTACATCTACTGGGGTAGTTTGGGCTGATGGTCAGATAGAGGACGTTGACGCAGTTATTTTCTCAACGGGATATCGCGATCATATACCTTACTTAGAGGAACTTGGTGCCTTGGATGCTCATCATACTCCTTTACATCGAGTAGGGGTCAGCACGGAAATGAGAGGGTTGTATTATTTAGGTCTTACAGGTCAGCGCTCCTTTGCTTCTGCCACGATTCGTGGGACAGGAGGGGATGCAAAAATCATAATTAAAAAAATTGTTCGTCATATGCGTAACAAGTGAATGCAAATCATAATAATTCTTATTATATTGGAGGTAAACAAATGATTAAACATATCGAATTGAAGGAAACAAATACTTGCTGTGGAACGACCTCAAAACCACTGACTGAAGAAAACCAAGGACACAAATTAAACCATCGCTTGCCTGTTGCTATCATCGGCGCTGGGCCAGTTGGATTAGCTGCCGCAGCTCACTTAACGGAACGTGGTGAGTCATTTATTCTATTGGAATCTGGTCAATATGTTGGGCATCACGTTTCACAGTGGGGGCATGTTCGTTTATTTTCTCCATGGCAATATAATATCGATAAAGCTGCAGCACGATTATTAGCTCATCATGGTTGGCGTTCACCCAATCTAACGGAACTACCTACAGGTCATGAGTTACTACAGCAATATCTATTGCCATTAGCAGAGCTACCAGAAATCCAGTCACATATAGTACTAAATGCGAAGGTCGTGGCTATTAGTAAAAAAAATACAGATAAAATGAAATCCACAAATCGTGATAGCCAACCATTTATCATTTATGCAGAGGTTAATAGTGTTACTCAAATGTTTGAAGCCCGAGCAGTTATCGATGCTTCTGGTACTTGGGGACAACCCAACTCCATTTATGCAAGTGGCGTATGGACAAAACAAGAAAAAGCTCTTGTTCCACACATTTTTTATGGTATTCCAGATGTTAAAAAGACTCGTGATCGCTATGATAACAAGCGAATTGCAGTTATTGGCGGTGGTCATTCTGCAGTCAATACTTTATTAGATCTAGCGTTGCTTAAAGAAGATCATCCTGACACGACACTTATTTGGATCATGAGAAAAGGTTCTGTTGAAGAGGCATATGGTGGAGAAGCAAATGACCAGTTAGAAGCAAGAGGAGAACTAGGAAGTCGAATTCATGAGCTGGTTAGAACAAAGCAAATAGAAGTGATTACACCACTTCACATCCAAAAGCTAGATCAAAACAACGATCGCATTACGATTTATGGTGAATATGACGGCATATATAAAGAAGTTAAAGATATCGATGAGATCATCGTGAATACGGGAAGTAGACCAGATTTGTCGTTCCTAAGCGAGCTTAGACTTGATATCGATCAAACGACTGAGAGCACAAAAACACTTGCTTCGCTTATTGACCCTAATATACACAGCTGCGGAACTGTTCGGCCTCATGGAGAAAGAGAACTCCGTCATATCGATAAATTTTTTTATATTGTTGGGATGAAAAGCTACGGACGGGCACCAACATTCCTTATGGCGACAGGTTATGAACAAGTAAGATCGATAGCAGCTGCTTTATCTGGTGACTGGAATGCAGCAGATAAAGTGGAGCTAGAGTTACCGGAAACTGGAGTTTGTAGTATTAATGTAAAAGAAACGAATAATTTAACGAAAGAACAGGCGACAAACAGTTGTTGCGATCCTTCTTCCAATATGCATGCAATGGATTCAACGACATGCTGCGATTAAAACCAACAAAGCGAGACATATGTTATGATTTCGGATGCACGTATGTCTAAATTAATAAGGAGTTACAACAATTAAGCAACGGCGCAAGTTAGTAAGTATAAGTCCTTGCTTAGAGTTCGATCTAATGAATAAATTTATGCATAACAAAGCATAGTAGAGAATGATTAATTGGTAAAAGAATAACTTATTTTTTTGCAGAGAAACTTTATTATACATTAATAGCCAACATTACTGTCGAGGGACAAGAACATATATAGATAACAATCCGCGCCCAGCGCGGTTTTTTATTATATAAGTTCTTGTCATTTGCTCGGGACAAGAACTTACATAGTTAGCCACTAAGGTCACCTATCTTTCGTTCCATTTGTCACCGTATCTTAATAATGCATGAAAATTATTCAATAAATTTTGATTAAAGAATTAGGATTCCTAATTCTTTTTTTGAATTCATTCAAATGTTCACTTGAATATTTTCGGAAAAAGGATATACTATATTCAAGTGAACATTTGAATGACAATGGAGTGAGAAAATGAATAAAAAAGATACTTGTGAGATTTATTGTTATGACGAAGAAAAGGTAACTCGAATACAAGGCGAATTACAAACAGTTGATATTGCTAGCGTTGCCCAATTATTCAAAGCTGTTGCTGATGAAAACAGGGCAAAAATTACCTTTGCATTATCTAAAGGTGAAGAATTATGTGTTTGTGATATAGCAAATATTGTTGGTGTCACCATCGCAAATGCTTCCCACCACTTACGCACACTCCATAAGCAAGGAGTTGTGAAGTTTAGAAAAGTAGGAAAATTAGCTTTTTATTCGCTTGATGATGAGCATATTCAGCATTTATTCGTTATTGCATTAGCCCATAAGAAAGAGGTGATTGTCAATGTCTGATCAACAAGCAAAACAATCTGAAGAAGAAATGAAAACATACCGTGTTCAAGGATTTACTTGTACAAACTGTGCAGCTATTTTTGAAAATAATGTTAAGGAATTACCAGGAGTTCAAGATGCAAAAGTGAATTTTGGAGCATCTAAAGTTTATGTTCAAGGAAATGCAACCATTGAAGAGTTACAAAAAGCAGGAGCGTTTGAAAACTTAAAGATTCGGGATGAAAAAGAGCAAAGAGTAGATCGTGAACCCTTCTGGAAGCAAAAAGAAAATATTAAGGTCTATATTTCAGTGATATTGCTTGTTATTGGTTGGCTTTTAGGTGAGCAATATGGAGAAGAACATACTCTTTCAACGATTAGTTATGCAGCTTCGATATTAATTGGTGGTTACTCATTATTTATTAAAGGTCTTAAAAATCTAAGTAGACTAAAGTTTGATATGAATACACTAATGACCATTGCTATTATAGGAGCTGCGATTATTGGTGAATGGGGTGAAGGAGCAACAGTTGTTATCCTATTCGCAGTCAGTGAAGCATTAGAGCGTTATTCAATGGATAAAGCTCGTCGCTCTATTGAATCATTGATGGATATTGCTCCAAAAGAAGCTTTGATTCGTCGTGGAAATGAAGAAATGATGATTCATGTCGATGATATTCAAGTTGGAGATATTATGATTGTAAAGCCTGGTCAAAAATTAGCGATGGATGGATTAGTTGTTAAAGGTGCATCTACATTAAATCAGGCTGCCATTACAGGTGAAAGTGTTCCTGTAACCAAAACAATAGATGATGAAGTCTTTGCGGGAACATTGAATGAAGAAGGATTATTAGAAGTAAAAGTAACCAAACGGGTAGAAGATACAACTATTTCAAAAATCATTCATCTTGTGGAAGAAGCTCAAGCAGAACGGGCACCTTCTCAAGCGTTCGTTGATAAATTTGCGAAATATTATACACCGGCTATTGTTATCTTGGCGTTTTTAATTGCGGTTATTCCTCCATTATTCGGTGGAGATTGGAGTGAATGGATTTATCAAGGACTAGCTGTATTAGTGGTTGGTTGTCCATGTGCACTAGTTGTTTCAACACCAGTTGCGGTTGTTACGGCAATAGGAAATGCGGCGAAAAATGGTGTTTTAATTAAAGGTGGCATCCATTTAGAAGAAGCAGGAGCCCTTAAAGCAATTGCTTTTGATAAAACAGGAACGTTAACAAAAGGGATTCCTGCTGTAACAGACATCGTAACGTATGGTGGAAATGAAAATGAATTAATGATGATAACGGCAGCCATAGAAAATGGATCGCAACATCCACTTGCTTCATCCATTATGAGAAAAGCAGAAGAAAATGGACTGAACTTTAATAGTGTAACGGTTGAAGAGTTCCAATCTATTACAGGTAAAGGCGTAAAAGCAAAAGTAAATAATGAAATGTATTATGTAGGAAGTCCAAATCTTTTTGAAGAATTGCATCAAACAATTGATAGCAGCATTAAAGAAAAAATTACTCGTATGCAAACAGAGGGTAAAACCGTCATGGTATTAGGAACGGAAAAAGAAATCCTTTCGCTCATTGCGGTAGCAGATGAAATGAGAGAATCATCAAAAGCAGTCATAAGTAAATTGAATCATATGGGAATTGAAACGGTAATGCTGACAGGAGATAACCAAAGGACCGCAGAAGCTATCGGAAAACAAGTCGGTGTTTCGGATATTAAAGCTGATTTACTCCCAGAAGATAAGTTGAATTTCATTAAAGAACTTCGTGGAAAACACCAAAGTGTGGCAATGGTTGGAGATGGTGTCAACGATGCACCAGCACTTGCAGCATCTTCAGTTGGTGTAGCAATGGGTGGTGCTGGAACGGATACTGCATTAGAAACGGCTGATATTGCTTTGATGTCTGATGATTTAAGTAAATTGCCATATACCATCAAATTAAGCCGTAAGGCTTTAGTGATCATTAAGCAAAACATTACTTTCTCTTTAGCGATTAAGTTGGTAGCTTTGCTTTTGGTTATGCCTGGATGGTTAACCTTATGGATAGCAATATTTGCCGATATGGGAGCAACATTACTAGTCACACTAAACAGTTTAAGATTATTAAAGGTCAAAGAGTAATCAGACATTTAATTGTAAATCAGAACGATATTGAAGATGAACAAGCTCCACGTTAGTTTCAAAGAACCAGCGGTAAACATCATAACAGATTAAACTATCATATTAGTAATGACTAATGTGATAGTTTATACTATAATAAGTTCTCGTAATCGCCATTAGTTTTTTATCTTATGAATGTCAGGAGAGAGAATTTAGAATGTATGATGTTATCGTAATTGGGGGAGGACAAGCTGGCTTATCAGCAGACTATTACTTAAAACAGAAAGAAGTATCCTTTATTATATTAGACAGAAGTAAAAAAGCTGGCGAAGCCTGGACACTGCGACCTTAGGCAGTCTTTATTTCAGTGAAATTAGAGGCTTTATTCCTTGTGAATTATGCTGGTTTCAAAGAATCTTAATGTACCCATTAAGCATTATTCTAGGCATCGCGGCATATTTCGAAGATCACAAAATTAAAAAATATGTACTACCATTGTCTGTGATCGGAATGTGTGTATCAACATATCATTATTTGAAGCAAAAAACATCTTGGTTCGATGTAATTAAACCTTGCACACAAGGCGTTCCATGTAATACTCAATATATTAGCTGGCTTGGTTTTATTACAATTCCATTTCTAGCGCTCACGGCATTCATTCTTATTACTTTATTGCTGGCAATGAACAAAAACGAAGGGGCTAGGAACTAATTAAAATTCGCACATAATCTTATTTGTTAACGAACAACATATTGATAACTTTGGAAAAGGGCAATTTCACATGGAATTGCCCTTTTTCTTATGAGTAAATGATGAGTCTATTTGTAATTTATACTATTAACGCAAATGGAAGAAGTAAATTAATAATAAGAAAATAATATCAAATACTTGACCCTGTACCTAAGTATGGGGGTTATACTATATTTGGGGTGAAACAATGGAACTTTTTATAAGTGAACTAGCAGGAAAATGTGATGTGAATAAAGAAACGATTAGATATTATGAACGCAAAAAGTTGTTACAACAGCCATCTCGAACAGATTCAGGTTATAGAATTTATTCAGAAAATGATGTTAAACGAATTAAATTTATTAAAAGACTGCAAGACCTCGGCTTTTCATTGGGTGAAATATATAAATTGCTTGGTGTTGTCGATAATGATAAAGCTCGTTGCCGAGATATGTATGAATTCGTTTCTAAAAAAGAAGAGGAAGTTCAAAAGCGCATAGAGGATCTAAAGCGAATTGAAACTATGTTACAAGATTTAAAACAGCGATGTCCAGACGAAAAGAAATTACATGCTTGTCCAATAATTGAAACATTGATTAAAGACTAACTATCCAAAGGAATGATTTTGATGAAAAAATTTAAAATGCATATTCAAGGAATGACTTGCACAGGTTGTGAAGAACATGTAGCCAAAGCACTTGAAATAATAGGTGCTGAAAATATTAAAGCCAGTTTTCGTTATGGAGAAGCAGTATTTGAATTGCCAGATGATATTGGTGTAGAAAATGTAATAAAGGCAATTCAAGAAGCAAAATATCAGCCTGGATACATAGAGAAGGTACCATCAGAAGAAAAAGTTGGCTTAGGTAATGAAGGAGATTATGATCTGCTTATCATTGGTTCAGGTGGTGCTGCTTTTTCGGCTGCAATTAAAGCAATAGAATACGGGGCAAAAGTTGCCATGATAGAGCGTGGAACCATCGGAGGAACATGCGTAAATATTGGTTGTGTTCCATCAAAAACACTCCTGAGAGCTGGGGAAATCAATCATTTAGCAAAAGTTAATTCATTTACGGGTTTACAAACATCTGCTGGAGAAGTGGATTTAGCACCTTTAATCAAGCAAAAGAATGAATTGGTGGGTGAGCTTCGAAACCAAAAATATGTTGATCTTATTGACGAATATGGATTTGACTTAATTGAAGGTGAAGCGAAATTTATTGATGAAAATACGGTTAAAGTCAATGGAAAGAAACTTTCTGCAAAGCGCTTTTTAATTGCAACGGGTGCTTCTCCTTCTTTACCTTTGATTTCGGGACTTGAAGAAGTGGAGTATTTAACAAGTACAACGCTACTTGAATTAAAGAATGTACCAAAACGATTAACAGTGATTGGTGCAGGATACATTGGAATGGAGCTTGGACAACTATTTCATAATTTAGGTTCGGAAGTAACACTTATGCAAAGGAGTGAGCGACTTTTAAAAGAGTATGATCCAGAGATTTCGGAAGCAGTAGAAAAAGCCTTAGTTGAACAAGGAATAAACCTTGTAACAGGAGCATCTTTTGAACGTGTTGAACAAGCTGGAGAAATCAAAAAGGTGTATGTGACAGTAGATGGTAAGAAAAAAATCATTGAATCAGAGCAGTTGCTTGTTGCGACAGGAAGAAAACCGAATACGGATAAATTAAATTTACATGTTGCAGGTGTTGAAGTTGGACCTCGAAAAGAAATAAAAATCAATGACTATGCGCAAACAAGTAACGAAAAGATTTATGCAGCAGGAGATGTAACACTAGGACCTCAATTTGTGTATGTAGCAGCATATGAAGGTGGAATTGTTGCCGATAATGCGATTGGTGGGTTGAATAAAAAAATAGATTTATCTGTTGTACCTGGTGTCACATTTACAAATCCTTCGATTGCAACGGTTGGTTTAACAGAAGAACAAGCAAAAGAAAAAGGCTATGAAGTAAAAACATCTGTCTTGCCTTTAAATGCTGTTCCAAGAGCGATAGTAAACCGTGAAACAACGGGTGTTTTCAAGCTTGTTGCAGACGCGAAAACACTAAAAGTGCTTGGGGTTCATATCGTGTCTGAAAATGCAGGAGATGTGATTTATGCAGCGACGTTAGCCGTTAAGTTTGGCTTAACGGTAGAGGATATAAAAGAAACTCTTGCACCATATTTAACAATGTCAGAAGGGCTAAAACTAGCTGCTCTTACATTTGATAAGGATGTATCGAAATTATCTTGTTGTGCAGGTTAAAGCTTTTTTTGGCCAAATACAGTTAAATAAACTTATTAAGTATTCGACAATCGGGCGCGATTGTGGAGCAACATAGTTAGGAAATGATCAAATCTTTTTATAAAAGAGTGAACTGATTGAAACAATAAGGGCGTGTTTTGATCAATCTTTTTTTCAAAACACACTTTTCTTTTTGTTAGTTAATCAAGGTTTTTTGCATTAATTTGAACAAACTTTATTCTAAAACAATATGTAATTCAATTTGAAGGTGAGGCCTGGAAATTACTTTATATAGCTGATTGGTGGTAGAGCAGACTAAGCTTGCGAGCAGATGGATGAACAATAGTATTTCAATGAGTTAATCTTGTTTCTCTTATGCCTAAGGTACGAAGTATTAAAACAACTCTATTCGCTAATTGGGGACTATAGTTAATTAAACAACTTAGATGAGGCTACCGCTGTGATCGGCAGCTTCATTACGTTAACAGGTAGATTAGCACCAATGCAGCCTAAGATAGATGTATGTTCATATAAGAAGAGTTCTGTTGGAAAATGTCGAATATATTCACTTAAACAATATTATCATCGTTTAAGTATTATTAGGAGGAATTAGTGTTGTAGAAGATTCTTAAATTAAGAATAGCTGCTGTACTATCTCTTTCGGAGATTAGAGACCAGGAGAAGTCATTGCCTGAAGACTGTCCTCAGTAAAGGAAAATGAAGATCTTTTTATTATTACAACTGCTTACGTTGAAATATATACAGTGAAGGTTGAAGTGTCCAAAGAGATCGGCAACTTGCTGGGTCGATGAGTTTTTACTTAATTTAAAAATAAGGAGATCTAGTTATGAATAAGACTAAAAATTATGATCCATATGTAGTAGTGATAGATTAGAATTTTGCCTTTGGAGGGAACGCAAAAATAATTTTAGTTCAATATAAAAACGAAGAAAAGTATGCAAATTCAACTCAAGATGCTAAGAAAGTGAATCGGTTTTTAAATAAACTCAAGATTGTTGAAAAAACCAAAAATAACTTATGCATATTCATTCCCAATGGCTACTAGATCTGCTCGTTCATCAATGCTGCCCGATCTCTTGCAATTGCAGCTTTATTCGATGATTTTCTACCGGCTTTCCAACCAGTCTTAAATCCTTCTGCAGCAATTGATCGAATCACAGCGAGTGAATCCATCTCAGATAAGGATACAGTACGCTTAGCAGTTGTACTTATTTCATTGCTTGGTATGTTTTTCATGATCCTCAACCTTCCTCCAGTAACTCAGGTATTTGAAAAACTATAAAGTGGAAAAGCTTATGTTATTATATAGATGTATCACTAATTTTGAAAAAGTTCAAGAAAATCTGGTGATCTACAACCAAGACTTCTTTAAAATCTAAACCTGTGCATGAACTGGTTTTTCTACAAAAATACATAATAGGCTAGAATTATCGAAAGACTGAGAGAGTGCAAGGGAATAATCAATAAACGCGCTATTGAGAATAATGCTGATTAGGGGCCCCTAGGGGCTTCAGAATCGATTGATGAGCTAGTTCCTTGATTTTATTTTAAGGACTTTGTTCGGGTGCCAGCAGCGTCTGATAGCATAATCCTGCGAACTTAATTAGGAGGAGTAATATGATAATAAGAGGACAAGAACTTTCTGAAATACTTAAAAAGGCAAGTCAATCTGCTCGAGACAAAGCAAAAGAAGCTGGCGCACCTTTGTACTATGTGAGTAATGGGAAATACATAAAGGAAGATGCAGATGGTAAAAAGCACATCTTGCGGGAGTTTCATGAAGCTGAAAATACGGAGGCGCAAGGACAAGAGGTCACTGAACAAAGCCTTCTAAATGAAATCGAAAGTGTACACGAAGAAACGAGGAATGAACCCCGCGAAACGCACACATATAAGCTTAAAAACGGGGATGTAATTATTTTCAAAACAAACATGCCTGTAGGTGAAGTGAAAAGTCTGCCGATTTTTCAAAGTCAACATAAATTCAACGAACATTTTAAAACTATAGGTTATCAGTTGGAAATCCAAATAATCATGAAACTCTAGAAAGAGTTCTATTTTTGGGTATTGTAAGGTAAAGTATTCTTTGATGGGGATGAATTACGTGGATCGATCTAACGAAAAGAGTAATTATCTAAGTGATGAAGAAGAAGTGCGCCGGATGGAAGAACTCCGTGTAAAATGTCGGGCTGATCAAATTGCACAGTTTGAGTTTTTACTCGAAAAGCAACAATTGGAAACAGCGCAAAAGTTACTTGATAAAGGAATTTCTCTAGATATTATTTCTGAGTGTACTGGTGTATCTATAAACAAACTATTAGAAATAACTCGCGATAATTATAAATGAGTTAGGTTTTAAGGATGGCTGATTATAAGAGCGGAGGGGCGAATCTTACTCACTGCCCTCATGTCATTAACCAAGTGTCTCTGTTGCACCGGAAGATTCATATACCATTTTTTGCGGTTATTTGTGGACTAGTATTCCCTTACGCCCAATTTTGTGAGTACAAATAAGCAAATGGGGCGTGAAAGAAATCATTATCGTTTGAATGTACATATTCTGGAGGCGACAGCCTAAACTTTTCAAGTTAACAAGTTAACCTCTTGATAATACCGAGTTTTATGGGTACCCTTTAAAACAATTAATCAACAAGATAAAGCTTCTTACTGAACGGGTATGAACTGCAAGCGCGGTGCTATGATAAGGAAATAAATGTAGCACAAGGAACAGGTGTGTTAATGTCCCCTAATGACTGGAAACTAGGTGGCACATTTCTTAACAAAATAGTGCTTACCATGTACCAAGTCACGGGAACAAATGGCTGGGGCGGTAAAGCTCTTTGGTGGCCCAATATTAAACTTCCTCACGATTGTAAGCAGCAATTAAAAATTCCCCATTCTTGATTAAAGATTGCATCATAAAGGGATGAACATCACTCAAATCGCAAACGAGCTAGGCGGGATCGGAAGACGATCCGCATCTGATTGCAAGAGGATGTTGCGAAACCGTATCAGCGCCAACTGGCGACTAGACCCTGTCTATTGGATCCTTAGCCTACGTCAAATAGCGTATGGAAGAAGGTTGCCTCAATCCTATCTGAATTCAATCGCACCAGATCTAAACGAATATATTAGAGATCAAAGGTATCAAACTCTTGAAAGATAATTTACTCTATTATTCATGTTGAGAACAAAGTTCTTCTTTATTACAATAGTAGCCCCACTGGAAGTCGTAGCTCTTTATGAGCGACGGTTGAAACAAATAGATATGACGTTCCCACCAAAGGAAAAGAGAAGGAACACATACTGTGAGCGGATGCTGGAGACTTATGAACGGGATCCAATCGCTTGTTCCTGCTGCAAACAAACGATGTTGCTTGTGGTTATTTAGCATGCAGACTATGGAAGAATTTATTATTATGATGGGGAAAGTGAACGAACATATAAAAAGTAATGGCGGATTCGTGCCAATAAACGAAAGAACGTTACTTTACATACGGTTGGGGGGTATGGTATACTGGCGTTAAGGAGGTGATACACTTGGACAATATGAATTCAGAACATAGTATGGACTCCTGCGCAACCAAGGACGAGCGTAAAAGCCATCATTCTGACAAATTTAAATCCAACCTTATAACACGGCTCAACAGAATTGAAGGTCAAGTAAGAGGAGTCAAGGGACTTATTGAGAGGGACACCTATTGTGATGATGTATTAAATCAGATTGCTGCCGTTCAATCTGCTTTGAACAGTGTAGGAAAGCTTCTGCTCGAAGGACATATGAGGAGTTGTGTCATTGACAGGATCCAATCAGGAGATCAGGAAGTTATTGATGAGCTGTTGATTACGGTTAATAAATTAATGAAATAATGGAATATTAAATTGGAGGATATATTATGAAAAATGTGAAATTAAATGTACAAGGAATGTCCTGTGGACATTGTGTAAACTCAATTGAAGCGGCTGTACAAAGCCTTGGCGCTTCTGCCAAAGTCGATCTAGCCAACAATTCCGTAACGGTAAATTATGACGAATCTAAGGTTTCACTAGAATCCATCAAAGAGGCTATAGAGGAACAAGGATATGACGTGGCTTAATTTGACCCGCGCTTCGGAGCCTTCCGTATGGAGGCTCCATTCTTTTACACATTTACATACCATATAAGGGTATAAAAATCGAAAAGGTGATGAAAATGAGTACTCCTGAAGAAAGAATAAGTGAGCAAACAACTTTACAGATAACGGGAATGACCTGCGCTGCCTGTGCCAATAGAATTGAAAAGGGACTAAGCAAAATACCGGGTGTTCAGGGAGCTAACGTAAATCTAGCTCTTGAGAGGGCATCCGTCACCTTTGATCCTAAGGTCGTAGATATACCTCAAATGGAGCAGGAAATTGAAAAGCTCGGCTACGGTACGGTGAAGGAATCTATTGAACTTCAAATAACGGGAATGACCTGCGCAACTTGTGCTATTAGAATAGAAAAAGGCCTTAACAAAATGCAGGGTATCTCATTAGCTAACGTTAACTTAGCTCTAGAATCCGCACACGTCGAATTTAACCCAGCAGCTGTATCGTTATCGGAAATTGAAAAAAAGGTGAGTCAGCTTGGTTACAAAGCGATCGCTAAAACTGAACAGACAGATCCGACTGCATACCGAAAAAAAGAAATTGCCAAACAAAAAAGAAGATTTATCGTTTCTGCAATCTTATCTTTGCCGCTGCTATGGTCAATGGTGAGTCATTTTTCCTTTATGTCCTGGATATGGATGCCAAACATTTTTATGAACCCCTGGTTTCAGTTGGTTCTAGCAACACCCGTTCAGTTTTACATCGGCAGACATTTTTATGTAGGTGCCTATAAAGCGCTTCGTAATAAAAGCGCTAATATGGATGTTCTGATCGCATTAGGTACATCAGCCGCCTATTTCTACAGTCTGTATCTTACACTCGAGTGGGTTCAGCATGGTGCCGGCCATAATGGACCTGCAATGTATTATGAAACGAGCTCCGTATTGATCACGTTAGTAGTCTTGGGTAAATTGTTTGAGACTTTAGCCAAAGGACGCACTTCAGAAGCAATTAAAACGTTAATGGGGCTGCAGGCCAAAACAGCTCTCGTTATTCGAAATGAAAAAGAGGTCAGCATACCTATCGAAGAGGTTATTACCGGGGATGTCGTTCTTGTCAAACCAGGCGAGAAGGTACCGGTTGATGGCGAGGTAATTGATGGGATCTCGTCCATTGATGAATCCATGCTGACGGGCGAAAGCATACCGGTGGGGAAGCGTGCCGGTGATCATGTATTTGGTGCCACCATTAATAAGAACGGAATGCTTCGTATCAAAGCAACTAAGGTAGGCAAGGAATCAGCTTTGGCACAAATTGTTAAGGTAGTTGAGGAAGCACAGGGCTCTAAAGCGCCAATTCAACGTGTTGCGGACGTTATTTCCGGAGTTTTTGTACCGATCGTGGTTGGCATTGCTGTAGTCGCCTTTATGATCTGGTATTTCTGGGTTAAACCAGGTGAATTCGCAAACGCGCTTGAAATAGCGATTGCTATTCTTGTTATTGCTTGTCCATGTGCGCTTGGCCTGGCAACGCCTACATCGATTATGGCGGGTTCTGGACGTGCAGCTGAATTTGGTATTCTCTTCAAGGGCGGGGAGCATTTGGAGACGACCCACCGAGTTCAAACGATTATATTAGATAAAACAGGAACAATTACGAATGGAAAACCTGAACTGACAAATGTCATAGTGGAAAAAGGTAGTGAGCATGAATTTTTAAGATTAGTCGGAGCAGCTGAGAAGAGCTCAGAGCATCCGCTGGCGGAAGCGATTGTTGCTGGGATTACGGCTAAAGGGATTGAACTGCCGGGAGTAGAAGAGTTTGAAGCCATACCGGGATTTGGTATTCGTGCTGTCGTAGAAGGGAAAGAGATTTTAGCCGGAACGCGTAAGCTAATGGCAAAATATAAAGTATCTGCAGATCAGGCGTTTAGTGCAATGGAAGAGCTTGAACAATCAGGGAAAACGGCAATGCTGTTTGCCATTGATCGGCAGTATTCTGGTCTCGTTGCAGTAGCTGATACTATCAAGGAAACTTCAAAGGATGCAGTTGCTCGTCTGAAAAAGATGGGCATTGAGGTCATTATGATCACTGGAGATAATAAACGTACCGCTGAGGCTATCGCCAAACAGGTTGGCATTGAGCATGTGCTTGCCGAAGTGCTGCCGGAAGGAAAGTCCGAAGAGGTCAAAAAACTTCAAGCACAAGGAAAAAAAGTCGCTATGGTCGGTGACGGCATCAACGATGCCCCTGCTCTAGCTATGGCAGATATCGGCATGGCAGTCGGTACCGGAACAGATGTTGCTATGGAAGCGGCAGATGTCACTCTCATGCGCGGAGACTTGAATAGCATACCTGATGCGATATATATGAGCCGTAAGACTATGGCAAATATTAGGCAAAATTTCTTTTGGGCGCTGGGTTACAACTCACTAGGCATTCCGATAGCAGCTATCGGTCTTTTGGCTCCTTGGGTTGCCGGAGCTGCAATGGCATTAAGCTCTGTGTCCGTTGTGCTTAATGCGCTGCGCCTACAAAGAATGAAGGTATAATATAGTAGGGGTGGGTTCCAGCTTATGGGGAGAATAAAGTTTGCAATTACGCCTGGATTTGAAGTAGGAGGAACGATTTTCAAGCCGGAGCAGTTAAAGATTCTTGGCTCTATAGTAGGAGATGATGCTAAGATCGAGCTGACGTCTTTCAAGCAGTTATATGTGGAGATGCAAGAAGAACGCTTGGAGGAAGTCAAGGAAAAACTTCGCTCTTTTGGATTAGAGATTTACCCTGCCGGCTTCTACACAAAAAATCTCATTACATGCAACTTCTGCAAAGGAGTCGAAGTGGCAGGAATGCAGGTGGCTAAAGAGCTAGATCAGGCGATTGCTGGGCTTGAAGTACCCAGTCCCTTAAAGATCGGTTATGCAGGATGCGGTCTAGCAACTAGCGAGCCTCTGTTTAAGGATATTGGTGTCGTGAAAATGAAGAATACCTACGATATTTATGTTGGAGGCGACGGAAAAACATTAAAGGCTGCTCTAGGGACGCTGTTTATTAGCGGTGTTACACGGGAAAGACTGATCCCTGCGGTTATGGGAATTATTCAATACTACCAAGAATACGGTAAGAAAAAAGAGAAGTTCTCCAGGTTTATTGAGCGAGTATCGATGGATGTGTTGTACCAATCTATAGGCATTTTAAAATTCGAATAAGAGCCGAAGATAATGGGAACATGACTACACAAGATCTACACATCATTCCGTCATAATAAAATCATTAAATAAAATCCTCGAGGAGTGGTCGTAATGGACTGGACCTGGCTGCTATTGTTGATGTGCCCTCTCATGATGCTCCCGATGATGTATTTCATGATGAAAGAAAAGCATTCAGATACTGATAAGCATGATCATTTAGCTGAAGAGTTAGCACAATTGAAAAACAGAAAGAATCAATGCAAAAAGAACTTAAGGTTATCAAAAACAATCCCTAAAATGTGATTGACCAAGGGAGGAATAAACTACGGATTGCTGTGGAAATCATGATCATGACGGGAATAGACATAATGTAAAGGGAAGCCATCAACATAATAATCATAAATCTCATAAATGGATGATGTTACTCTGCTGCGTTCTTCCTATAGCTTGGTGGTAGCATTGCTTTTAACTAATAAACTCACCGGTTACGTGAATAGCGCATGGCTACCTTTTCTAATTCTAATATGTCCTATCTCCCATTTCACCCTTATGACGCTAATAATGAAGAAAACTAACAAATGATTCTAGGCAAGTTATCAAAATATCCTGTTTATTTCAAAACCGAATATGAAACGATTACGAAAGAGCGAAAGAGCCTGCGGTCAATAGACAATAGGCTCTTTCGTAATCGTGGGAATTCAAGGTTATATCGCTTGTAGAAAAGAGGTTGAAAATGAAAGCAATTTTAGTTATTGAAGATGAAGAGAAAATTCGTGAAGTCATAATCGCTTATTTAACGAGGGCTGGCTACAAAACTTATGAAGCCAGTGACGGTCAAACTGCTCTAAATGAAATGGAAAAGCATCCTATTAATTTGGTTCTTCTTGATTTGATGCTGCCAGATATGAATGGTGAGGAACTATGTCGGTTAATCCGGGTTACCAATCCAGTGCCCATTATTATGCTGACAGCTAAATCCTCTATGCAGCATCGGATTGAGGGATTATCCATCGGAGCAGATGATTATATCGTGAAACCTTTTGATCCTAAAGAATTAGTCGCCCGGATTCGAGTTGTTTTGCGACGGACGAACCAGCAGGAACTACTAGCCGACCGATTGGAATATGGAGACGGCGTATTAGTGATTGATAGCCACGCACAGCAGGTACTTTTAGGAAAAGAGCCAATCAGTCTAACTCCGAATGAATATAAGCTTCTGCTCGTTATGGCCAGGAACCCAGAGAGAACGTTCTCAAGAGAGGAACTTATTGAGAAGGTAATGGGATTTGATTTTGATGGTGATGCCCGTGCAATTGATCAGCATATTAAAAATTTGAGACAAAAAATTGAGGAGAATCCGAAAAGTCCATACTTTATTAAAACGGTGTTTGGATCAGGATATCGGTTCCATGGTGGTTAAATGAAAAAATCTCTTTCTTTTCGGTTAAGCGTTTTGCTGATCATTTATACAGGAGCAATCCTAGTTATCGCTTCTATTGCCATAATTAATGCTACTCATTACCACTTTCAATTATATGGGAATGAATTAATACACGATATGAATAAAACGGATCTGCTTAATGTTCATTTGGAACAAGCTATTATACAATCTGTTGGTTGGACAATTGGAGGAGCGCTACTCATTACTTCTATCCTTAGTATTTACATTGCCAGGGGAATATCTTCTCCGTTGATCAGAATGAAGACGCTGACACTTCTTATGGCGAGAGGGAGGAGGGATGTTCGTTTACCGCTGTCAAGAGCGCCAAAGGATGAGGTTGATGAATTGGCGGCTTCTATTAATCATTTAGCGGAGCAGCTTCAAGAACAAGAACACTTAAGATCTATGATGACCGAAAACATCGCGCATGAACTTCGAACCCCTTTAACTACAATGAACAGCTACCTATTTGCTATCCAAGATGGATTATGGGAAGCAACTCCTGAACGAGTAAAGTCCATTCGCGAGGAGATTGATAGGCTTATTCAGCTAGTACATGATCTGGAGGAGCTTCACTCACTTTCCTCTCCTGAATTTAAACTCGCCTTGCAAGATATGCGCTTGGTAAAGACGATTGATCAAGTTGTTGATTTGATGCAGCCATCCTTCAATGAGAGAGGAATTGCGTTAGAAAGGGGAGCAATCCCAGATGTGATTGTTCATGCGGATGAGAATCGACTAATCCAAATTTGGACTAATCTTTTATCCAACGCGCTCAAGTTTACTTCAGCAGGGGGGAAGGTCTTAATTGCTGGAAAACTAAATAAGCATGGGATTGAAATAACTGTGCATGATACGGGTATTGGAATCCCCAATGATGAGCTACCCCGTATATTTGAGCGTTTCTATAGGGTGGAAAAATCACGCAACCGCAGGACAGGAGGAGGGGGGCTGGGATTAGCAATAACTAAAACGCTTGTTGAACGGCATGAGGGTCATGTCTGGGCAGAGAGTGATGGAGGCACATCATTTCATGTGCATCTCCCGAGGAGATAACCGAGAAATAACGATCAAACACAGCAAACATAAGGATTGACACTTCGTATTAGTAAGTTCGCACTTAAAGTACAGATTATAACTTCGATTGCTTGGTGTGCGAACGTCCCGATTACGTTCATCTCGCAGTTAAACGAAAATGTTATGTTCTGGAAGATGCTGTCTATAATGATACAGTGTGACTGGAAATATATTGATAATGGTGAACGGTTGTAATGTTTTTATAGGGTTAAATAAAAATAGTTTGTTTAACAAATATTTCTTGACTCATACATAATGGGGTTATAGGATTATTTGTAATTCCGTGAACATAAATGATGCCAATAAGAGACGAAAGATCAAGAAAACTAGGGAGATGGATAAGATGAATCCAAAAAAGAAGGACCACGATCACCAACATCACAGCCATGATACCCATGGGAAGGACGAGCTTCATATGGAGCATCAAATTGCCCATCAGCAACATGTACATAATCATCATGCCGATCACACCAATCATCGTCATGACCATCAAGGAAATGGTGGGCATCATGATCACCACGCCCATATGGTAGAAGATTTTAAAAAGCGTTTTTACATTTCATTAGTTGTTACAATTCCGATTTTATTGCTTTCGCCGATGATTCAAATGTTTTTAAATGTCGAATGGCGTTTTAGTAACGACATGTATATATTATTTGTTCTATCAACATTTATTTTTTTCTATGGAGGTTGGCCGTTTCTAAAGGGAGCATGGGATGAATTAAAAATAAAAACGCCTGGCATGATGACCCTAATATCACTGGCAATCGTAGTCGCCTATGTATATAGTTCTGGTTCAACGATTGGGCTGACAGAGAACGAATTTTTCTGGGAACTCGCTACACTTATTGTCATTATGCTTCTTGGACACTGGATCGAAATGCGTTCCGTTATGGGTGCTTCAAGGGCACTTGAAGAACTGGCAAAGTTAATGCCATCCGTAGCTCATGTCATAGATCAGAGCGGTAACATTAAAGAAATTTATGTGGCAGAACTAAAACACGGAGACAAAGTGCTGGTCAAACCGGGTGAAAAAGTGCCCATTGATGGAGAAATCTTGGAAGGAAAATCAACGATCGACGAATCGATGCTAACCGGTGAATCTGTTCCTATAGAGAAAGAGAAAGGTGATCCAGCAATTGGAGGATCAATCAATGGCGAAGGATCTCTAACTATCTTGGTGAAAAAAACCGGAAAGGATACTTATCTTTCCCAGGTTATTAATCTTGTACGGGAGGCTCAAGCATCCAAATCAAAAACACAGGATCTAGCCAACCGTGCGGCAAAATGGCTATTTTATGGTGCTATGGCGGCAGGGCTCATTACTTTTATTGTTTGGATATCGCTTGGTTATCCAGTTTCATTCGCTATTGAAAGGACTGTTACAGTATTAATTATCGCATGTCCACATGCACTTGGTTTAGCGGTACCGCTTGTGGTTGCGGTATCAACTTCAATCGCTGCGAAAAAAGGTTTATTGATTCGGAACCGAACGGCGTTTGAAGGAGCGCGTAATATCGAAGCAATTGTTTTCGATAAAACAGGTACTTTAACAAGGGGGGAATTTGGGGTTACCAATATATATGTTGAAGGTTCGTACACAAAGGAAGAAGTCTTAAGTTATGCTGCTGCTATTGAAGCATTATCCCAACACCCGCTAGCACAAGGGATTGTTGCGAAAGCTAAGGAAGAGGAAATGCCATTAATGAAGGCGATTGACTTTGAATCCATGACTGGGAAAGGTCTGCGTGGAATCGTTGAAGGTAAAGAGGTTATGGTTGTTAGCCCTAGATATATAAATGAACAAAAGTTAAGATATGATCTTGAAAGCTTTAATAAATGGTCAGATGAGGGGAAAACCGTTGTCTTTACCTTGATTAATGGAGAAATTGCAGGGATGATCGCGCTTGCGGATATTGTACGTGATACAGCTAAAGAGGCAATTAATGAATTGAAGGATTTGGGCATCAAGTCGATAATGTTGACAGGCGATAATAAGAAAGTAGCTCATTATATTGGTAAACAACTTGGTTTAGCAGAGATTTTTGCAGAAGTCCTACCTCATGAAAAATCGGATAAAATTGAACAAGTACAACAAAAAGAGGGACTTCGGACTGCTATGACAGGTGATGGTGTTAATGATGCCCCTGCGTTAGCAAAAGCAGACCTCGGCATTGCAATTGGTGCAGGAACAGATGTCGCTATTGAGACTGCAGACATAGTTCTTGTGAAGAGCGACCCGAAAGATGTTCTAAATATTATCAAACTATCAAGGGCTACATATCGTAAAATGATTCAAAACCTATGGTGGGCAGCGGGATATAATATTTTTGCTATCCCACTTGCAGCGGGAGTACTATACTCCTTCGGTATTATTTTAAGCCCAGCCGTTGGTGCGGTTCTGATGTCTTTAAGTACTGTAATTGTTGCAATCAATGCAAAGTTACTCAAAATAGATTGAACTAATTTTGAATATTCGACAGCCTAAATCTCTTGGAGTATTGAACTGGAACCCGAGATGAAGAATATAATCAAAAACGAAAAATATTGAACAATTACGATCAGAAATAATTAAACAGGAGCCTGATATAGAGGCTCCTGTTTAATTATTCCGCTTTGTAAGCTCTGCCTGTATCATCTAACAATTTCATCTAAAGTTACTTATTCAGGTTTGTTTCCTGCATTTGGGTCTGGTACAAAATCCGTTTGATAATCCGTGTAAAGTAATTGCGTAACCATGCCGCTGGACGCATGATGCAGATCGTGGCAGTGGAACATCCAATTGCCTTCATTATCCGCTTGGAAAGCTACGACATATTCTTCGCCAGGCTTGAGGTTTAATGTATCCTTCATAATAGGGGCACCGGTTACGGCTTCTCCGTTTTTGCTTAGCACTTGGAAGAAGTGACCATGCAAATGCATCGGATGATCATCAGATTCGGAATTATTGACCATACGTACTTTGACGGTATCCCCTTTTTTTACATTAATGCTCTCCGTTTCGGGGAAAACAGCTCCGTTTATCGTATAGACCGTTTCATTATTCTTCATTTCTGTGTCCAAATTCATGGTGTATTCCAGTGTGTACTTCTGATCTAGGGTAAATGTGCTTTGTTTATTTTCGCCGTACTGAGTCATATCAAAGACAGGCAATACTACCGAATCATTTGGTAGATCGGATTTCTCCGTGGCTCCTTCATAAGCGATAAAAGCTTTCATTCCTTTTACAGCAGCAGTATCCCCGTGGTCCTCGATATACCACTGGCCCGGATTGTTAGCTTCAAACTCAATGTCGTAGCGTTCCCCAGGGGCAATAGCGATTACGCTGTCTTTCACCAATGATGGGTTGTTTACAGGCTGACCGTCTATTGCCGTAACTTTGAACTCGTGACCGTGCAAATGGATTTGATGAGAGATGAATCCGGCATTCGTCAGACGAATGCGAACCGTCTCTCCTTCTTTTACAATAAGATTATTTACAAGAGAACCGGATTTTCCGTTAATCGTGTATAAGTCGTACATACTCATATCATGAGACATATCCATTGAACTGTCTTCTCCCATATTCATTTGGCTATGATCCATGCCTTCCATATTATCGTCAGACATATTCATCTCACTCATATCCATGGTTCCCGTGCTTATCCATTCATCGAGAATAAGGGAGTAGTCCCGATCAACGCTCTTGTCGTTATTAGCTTCAACGATGAAGGAACCATATAATCCGCGATCAAGCTGGTTTACGCTATCTTGATGAGAGTGATACCAGTAAGATCCAGGAACTTCGGCCTTGAATTCATAGACAAAAGATTCTCCTGGTTGAACCGCATTTTGCGTAACTCCAGGGATCCCGTCCATTTCATTCGGCAATGGAACACCATGGAAATGAATGGATGCAGGCTCGGGAAGCTGATTATTTAAAGTTACCTTTACAACCTCGCCTTGCTTGATCCTTAGCTCCGGACCGGGAACAGAATTATTAAATGTCCAAACAGGTAACGTTACGCCAGGTGCAATCTCTTGATTACTGACTTGCGCAGTCAATGTTACTGATCTACCTGACAGCGAAGCAACTTCTGTTGCTGCTGTTATTAACGTTACTGTATCTGAAGATGAAGTTTCAGAGTTTTCGCCCATGTCCATCGTTGAATGGTCCATACCGTTCATTTTATCAATGTCGCTCGAGTTCGAGCAACCGGCCAAAAGTAGCGTCAGAGCTGCTGCAGCGATAAACCCTTTTATTTTCCAATTGAATTTCATGATTAACCTCCAAAATGTTATTTACATGATTATCTTAAATCAAGAATGTGTAGAACTTATGAAGAGATGCTCTGATTAAAATGCTTGTTCACCTAATTGTCAAATATTATTGAAAGTATGTCGAATACAATTGACGTAGATAATTCTTTAATACTACAATTTGAAGTAATGAAATTAGAGTATACGTAACCGATACTTCATTAAAAAATAGGCTTTACCGGGTTTAAATGAAAGGAGTTCATTAAATGAGACAGAAACAGAATTACACTTTTAAAAAATCAATTTGGTTTTGGTTATTATTGGTTTTCATACTGATAGTCACGCTTATTTCGATTAATTTACTCTCAAAAGAGGGCGAGAATGATATTTCTCTCATGCATGTTCACGGGCTTGGATTTACTAATGACGGTACACAATTATTGATTCCAGCTCATGAAGGACTTGTAAGTTTTACGGAAGGTCGTTGGAAAGCTGTAAGCGGAAAAAAACATGATTATATGGGTTTCACTATGGTGGATAACGGATTTTATAGTAGTGGGCATCCTGAATTTCGATCAAAAGAGTTGAAAAATCCATTAGGAATTGTAAAAAGTACAGACAATGGAAAAACGCTTGAAATTCTAGATTTGCATGGAGTTGAAGATTTTCACGGTATGGCCGTTGGTTATCAGTCACATACGATTTATGTAATCAATCCTAGACCGAATGAGAGAATGAGTGAAGCCGGCTTATATGTATCCAATGATGAAGCTAAGTCTTGGACGAGAAGTCAGGCAACCGGTGTAATTGGCAACGTTACTTCAATTGCAGCACATCCTACTGATCCCGGTACTGTGGTTATTGGGACAAGTGACGGTGTGTTCTTATCGAACGATTTTGGTAATCTATTTGAAAAACTCTCCATCGAACAAGAAGTAACTGCTCTAGCCTTCGGCAAGACTGGTGATTTGTTCATTGGAGGGCAAGGAACTTTGAACCTTCTGACAGAAAACAATTCGATTAACAAATTAAATATACCAGATCTAAAAGAAGACGTAATGATTTACATTGCACAGAATCCTCAAAGCGAGAGTGAAATTGCTTTTGCTACCTCTAACAAGGATGTGTATATTAGCTGGGATGCCGGTTTAAACTGGAATCAGATTGCAGTCCAAGGAATCACTCAAGCAGTATCAGGAGAATAAAGGTATAAAGAATGAGAGTTTTTTAATTTTTCTGTAAGAAGGAGTTAATAGGATAATAAAGAATTTTTATAGAAGTGAAAGATGAAAAAATGTAATATTGCCGAATTCCTTTATAAGGAAACGGGGGGATCCAATCGGGTAATTAATCTGTTATATACGAGATTATAGGGAACCTTCTTCCGAAACCTCAGCTAACCTCGTAGGCATCGAAGGGAGAAACTACATTTTGAGGAAGATTGCAGTATCTTTATTGGCAAGCGCTTTGTTTTTCACCTTTGCAGGGAGCATTTTTGCTAGCGAAACGAATTTAAAGTATGCAGTTAATTCGGTGGTAGGAACTCCATATAAATGGGGAGGAAATACAGTTAAAGGGTTTGACTGCTCAGGGTTCATCTTATACATACTCAATCAGTATGATGTTGATCTCCCAAGAACCTCTAAAGCACAATCGATAGAAGGAACAAAAGTCTCTAAAGATGATTTACAGCCAGGTGATCTTGTTTTTTTTAATACATTTGGAAAAGGTGTGTCCCATGCGGGTATTTATTTGGGAAATAATGAATTTGCACATGCCTCTAGCAGTAAAGGTGTACGAATCAGCAAACTTTCGGATGATTACTACGAAAAGAGATATGTAACAGCCCGTCGAGTCATTTCTGATGAAACCTATGATGAATTGATGAGTAAAGAACATTAGAATATTTACCATTTACGTTAAGAAAGAACAAGCCTAACAAGTATGGGCTTGTTCTTTTCGTTTATGAGAGATAACCACGCTTTGCAATTGAACGGTGAGAAAGGGTAGTTATTCAATTAGAAAATACAAATAATAAAATAAGTGAAGGATTTACCTAATGAGGAGTTTTCTTCCGGTTAGGAAATAACTGTAATAAATAATCTGGTAGAGAAAATTTATTTAGTCAAAAATATTTCTGGATAAGGAAAAAACAAATCGAGTCAATTCCAAGCTTTACAAAGTAAATAGCAGTTTATTAACGAACAAACCAAAACTGTAACTGAAGAGCTTGTTCAAGAGTATGGCAAATTGGTTGTTAATCATATAATTGATGGAATGACAAGTATAAACATTTAGGTTATGAAATTGAGTTCAATCATGAAACACAGCTTAACTGCGGGTTTTCTAAGACTAACAATTATTATTTCAAAAGCGCTTCTATTATGGTGATGAGTAGCTGCATCTCGGCCGTTTTTTAGAGCACAAAACTAAATTTTGTAGCGTCAAGTATAAATAACTGTTAACTGCTAAAAATCCCATGGAATGTTCATAATAGTAAAGTGAACATTTAAAAAGTGTCATGTGCAGAAACAGGAGGCGTTCAAAAAATGAAAAGCAAAATCCGAGTGGTAAGTTTCATGTTGTTAATCACTGTAATTGTTTCAGCTTGCTCAAATGCCAGCAGTTCGAATAATGTAGCTACCCCAGGAGCTAATACTAATGGAAATGTTAATTCGGTGGGTCAGTCATCGACAGTAACGACAAATAGTCCGTGGGTTGGTTCCAAGAATACGACCCGAATCAATTCGAGCGATCCCATCCAAACGGCAGCTATCGTATCCCAAACGTTATGGATGGCTACAAGTGATATGAACCGTCCAGGGGGAATCGTGTTAACGAATGCAGAGAACTGGCAGACTGTATTAGTAAGCGCAGATCTCATTCATTTTCCCAATAACGGTCCTATACTTTTTGTAAATAATGATGGTATCCCGGAGGCTACGCTTAATGAGATAAACCGACTCAAACCGACTGGTGTTGATATGAATAAAGGAGTACAAGTTATTCTTGTAGGTAATATAAGCCAAAATATTGAGGATCAATTAAATGGCTTAGGATTTGAGACAGATAAAATCACCGGACAAAACCCTGCAGATATAGCAAGGGCGATAGATGCGTACTACACGAAGGTCTCTGGAGAAAACCCTCCATCTGTAGTTGTGGGATCTATGGACAGTCAGGAGTATACTCTTCCAGCGATAAACTGGATTTCACATATGCCTGAACCGCTCCTATATGTTAACAAAGATGCGGTGCCTAATGAGACAATAGAAGCGCTTCAAACCAGAAATGGAAATGCTAATATTTATCTGTTAGGACCCGAATCCGTAGTCTCTTCCAATGTAGAGAAACAATTGGGGAAATACGGTAAAGTGATAAGGATATCCGGTGAAGACCCTTATGAGAATGCTATTGCGTTTGCTAAATATAAAGACCTAGAAACCGGATTCGGTTGGGGGATTACAACTCCAGGACACAATTTCTCCTTTGTTAATAAAGATAATCCAGAATTAGCGATAGCTGCAGCGCCATTTTCTCACCTAGGAAAGCATGCTCCTTTACTTTGGACTGACAAGGATAAAATGCCTGAAAAAGTGATGAAGTACTTGATGTCTGTTCAACCTAAATACAAGGAATCACCAACAGAGGGTCCATATAATCACTCATGGTTAACAGGGGGGGAAGACTCGCTAAGTAAAACTGCTCAAGGAGAAATTGATGCCTTGTTAGAAATAACTTCAGAATCAGGAGAAGGGCATGGGGGGCATACAATGAAGCCCGAAACCCCAAGCCAACCTGATGAAGCCGAAAGTAACATGACCAACATGCCTGGCATGGAACATTAATTCGACAACTAAAGAACCTCAAATAATCATCTATGCGGAGACTGATTTTCAAGATAATGCTCAGGTTTATTCTCAAGAAGATTTGATTTTTTTTAGAGTGAATGGTTTGATCTTGATTAGTGCTTAAGACAGATCTATATCTTTGCATTTATGTATTAACATTCTTACGCTAAGCAATACTAAACGTTGTAGTATTTCTTTCCGTAAGAAAGTTAAAGGGACGATACTGCAAATTTGAAATGGAGGGATAAAGATGTCTCATGAACAGTTTCAAAATTGTATTGATGAATGCTTAAAATGTATGGTAGCTTGTAACCATTGTTACGATGCATGTTTAAACGAAAGCAACATGGATATGATGAAAGATTGCATCCGTATGAATCGTGAATGTGCGGATATCTGCGCATTCGCAGCTAAAGCAATGTCACATAATAGCCCATTTGTGAAAGAAATTTGCAGTCTTTGTGCTGCTATTTGTGACGCATGCGGTAAAGAGTGCGAAAAGCATTCTAGCAATCACTGTAAAATGTGTGCAGAAGCTTGCTTTGCTTGTGCAGAGGCTTGCCGTAGAATGGCGGCATAAAATTATTTTTGAAATAGGTAGTTAAAGGGCGTTCATATAAAGAACGCCCTTTAATGAAAAAATCGTCTTAGGATATGGGATCTTATGAGAGTAATCAAATGGATAATTGTATTACTTAATCTAGTTGCAGTAATTATTGTTCTTTCTAATAAAGAAGTTATCATCGAATGGATTAATGACGAAGAAAAGGGGAGCCTGTTTATAGTGTTCATCTTAATCGTCATGCTTGCATCTATCCCAGGCATTCCATTTGGTATGGTAAGTGGCGTTACAGGGGCAAAATATGGCTTATTATGGGGCAGTTTAATAAATGTCACTGCCTCGACGGTAGCGGCCATGTTGGTATACGCCATTTTTTGTTTTTTACTTAATCGACAGGGAATAGCCCTACTTGAGAGATATAGCTCATTGCGACGAATGGAAGAGTTTATACAGAGTCATACATTCTGGGCGATTCTAATTGCTCGTATTATCCCGATTATACCTGCGGCACTTATCAATATTTATTCTGGTGTGTTTGGAATCCAATTCAAGATATTTTTACTTTCGACACTTTTAGGTAAAATACCAGTTATGATTGTATTTACTTATGTCGGGGATAGTATACGTTCAGGGACTAACGATTGGGCTATTGTATTTATTATTTATGTTATATTTCTAATAGCCATATATGGAGTATATCGATTGCTTATTCGGAAATGAATATGGTTATGCTTATTGGTGTTTTAGGTGTATTCAGAGTAGTATTCGGCATCTACTACATGTATAACCTGGGAATTAATGAAGGGCTTTTTACATTCTGGGAATCCTAACTTGAATTAAAACAGTTTGATGACTTCATTAAAGAACTTATTAAAACTGATTTTTTATCATCTATAAAGCAAAGTATAAGAATTAGCAAGTTAGAAACGAATAAGAAACATTCATTTTAATAGGTATGAAGAGCTCGAAGAAGCAGTTACAGAGTACATTAATTATTAAAAAAATAATCACAGATACCAGGAGAGATTGAAGTGGTATGATGCTTTTGGAATGCAGGAATTTTCCTGTTAATCCAGTAGCATGGTTAAGATTTTAGTTTTTTCACTGTCTACTTGATAGGAGGTAGTTTACTTAGGTTTTTCATTTATTGTTAATTCCGAAAAGATATCTGTAAGTAAATAAATTATCTAACAAAGAGATGATTTTGAGAGTCATTTTTTTATTAAGATTGATTTTTTCATAACTCCAATAGGTTAATTAACTCATCGATATATTTTTGTTAATACAACATATACAATTGAATTTGATGACATAAAGATTACTAGAAAGATAAAGCAGGCATTATATTTTTATACTTGGAACTCTATTAATGTACTCATCTAAAAAGAAATACCATCTATATATTTAAAATTCAACGTTAGTTAAATTTGCATAAAGGGACCATTAAGTTATTCCTATTTTTTTCTCAATTAAAATAAATACTAAAGTGATAAGATAACGAAACAGAGGTACCTAGATCCCACATGCAGGGCAATTATTGAAACATATTTTCTTTTCTATAAACTTTCCTTCAGCCATGTTAAATGCCCATTCCATTGGCATTGTTCTATCATTAACTTTGTAATAGATTTCTGGATGACTCATAATATAGCACGCTATCCGATATTGAAAGTTTGTTGTTGCTTTTGGATATTCCTCCACTAATCCCAGAAAGTTTTTTTCTTGCACTTCATCGTAAAAAAACAATTCCAACAATCCTCGCTTTGATATTTACCAGTTTAAATTAACGCTCAAGATGTGGCATTAATAAGCACAGACAATTTTTAATGCAAAAAAAGAGTGGAAAAGCGGGCTGCAAGTTGTAATTAACGGATAAAAGGATGATGCGGAGTCTCCATACTTACGCATCAGATGAATTTAAGAATGAAACAAAAACAGATTATATCTAGAAGAATATGCGGCTTGTTACGAAACTCCGTACTGAGACGATACTCTTGCATTGCTGTGCCATATAGTTCGTACTCACAGACCTTAGGTATAAATTGATACTATATTTCAGTATTCACACGTCTGTAGTTGTGAATTTATGGTCAAGCCGATAGGGGCGGCATACAGAAATTAAATTTAGCGGAAGCGAGCCAATAGAAGTCGTTTATTCTCAATGTAAAAAAATTTAATGTTCTGGTCATTTAAGATATAAGGAAAGCAGCGTTTGATATTGTATGGGGATTGTAGGATTTAAAAAGTGATATCAGCTATGCTTCAAATAATGAATACTCTGGAGGAAAATGCTATCGTTCCAGTGACTGAGAGCCACTGTGTGTACCCTTCAAGTAAGTCTCTTCCCTCTTAAGTGGCCAGACAAAAAAAATCCGCTCTCAACTGAAGTAGCAAAGGAGCAGGTTATATATCATCATTTTGAAATGCACTATCGCCTAAAAACGAAGCTTTTTAGACAGCATACGGATCCAGTATTCATTTTCCTTTTGAACTGGGAAAGTGATGCTCTCTGCTACACGCGGTCTTTTGTTAGGATTCTTAGGTACAGGTGTTTTTTGCTTCATAAATAAGAACCATCCTTACCGATTATCCATATTTCTTATGCAAAAAACAGGAAAAATAAACATAAAAAAGAAACGAAGACCAGCTTTCCAACCAGTCTTAAATCCTTCTGCAGAAATCGATCGAATTACAGCGAGTGAATTCGTCTCGAATGAGGATGCTGGTCTCTTTGCAACTGTACTTATTTGATTGTTCAGCATGTTTTTCATGATACTCGTCATTCCTTCCTTCAACAGATTAGGTATTTGAAACTCTCCAAAAGGGAGAAAATTGTATTACAATATAGGTGTACCATGATTTTTAAATAAAGACAAGGAATTCTAGGCATTCTCAACCACTACTCCTTGAAATCCGCACTTTATCTTGATAAAGGTTAGTTGATGTTTAAAAAGTTACAATATATATGATACTTATAGTAAAATCGAGGTGTTAAAGATGAGGATCATTCCTTACATCATTATTGAAACGTCTGTATATATTACGGATGGAGCTAATGATGCTCTGATTTATACTTTTCATAATCATGAAACGGCTGAAGTTGTTTGCAAATTGCTAAATGATGCTTATAACGGAGCATATCAAGATGGTTACAATGCATCAATGAACGAAAAATATAGTAATTTGGTAGAAAAGGTTACATCTTTAAAAATGCAGAACTACCAGCTTAAGAAGAAGCTTAATCAAATAACAGAAGAATGATTTTTAAAATTTCTATTTCGAGATAAATCTAAGTACTCAGATGTCACTTTACTTGTCGAGATGCTCATTTCCATTTCTATTATTTATATTCCTGTTCTAGGTAAATCACTTTGAATTGTATACCTTAATTTATGGTATTGTGAGGTAAAGGATTTTTTTGGGGAGAGGAAGAAACTGCATGAGTAGAGAAAACAATAATCTTCATTATCTAAGTGATGAAGAAGAAGTGCGCCGGATGGAAGAACTCCGTGTAAAAGGTCGGGCGGATCAAATTGCGCGGATCGAGCTTGCGCTCGAAAAGAGACAGTTGGAAATAGCACAAAAGTTACTTGGTGATGGAATTTCTCTAGATGTTATTTCCGAGTCTACCGGCATTTCCGTAAGTAAACTTTCAAACGGAGATGTAATCTTATACAAGACCAATATGCCTAGAGATGAAATAAAAAAAATGCCGGCTTTCCCAAATCAACATAAATTCTACGGTGAATTCAATAAGAAGAAGCGTTATCAGTTAGAAATTTGTTTAATTATAAAAGCCTAACACCAAATTTAGCGAGGACGACTGAGCAATTGATGATGCGAATGAAGATGGTATTGTTTGAATGGACATACTGTGGGGGTAGCCCTGTTTTTAAAGTTAACTAGTTAACCCCTTGATAGTACAGATTATTAAAGTTTACCCTTATCAAAAATTATCTATCGAAAAAAGGGGAATGAGTCGTAAAGTTCCTCTTTGGTCTAATTACCATTATAGACATTTGAAAAAGTACCTTACACATTATAGGGGTGTGGAGATAGCTATGGAGAATTATAATAATGAGCCGCGTGAAATTAAAAGTGCACTTTTGAATGATAAGACTTGTCCTGTTTGTGGTGGTTCGGTTTTTATAGATGACGGATACGGTTCAATGGAGATGCAGGAATATTGCGAAGTAGATAGAGATCATTATCGTTACTTCATTAATTTTTTTACCAATACAATTACAGTCAATGGAAGAGATTTCAGTGATAATCCTATGGCAGCACGTGAATATATTCATGAATTGGAGAAGAGTCAGAATAGTTAAAACTTAATGAGTGAATTGTTTGTTCAATAATTACTTCAATATTTATAAATTGAGTTGATATATATAAGTCAGTTTAGAAAAACATACTGTCGAAGTCGAAAAGTGCTATATATTTTACTACTCTTGAATACTCTGGAGAAAAATACTTGTTTAGGTAAATAGGTGAATGAGCTTTACTGTGTTTACCCTTCAAGTAAGCCTCCTACTTAAATCGATGTGGAAGCTTCTGTAGGAGTTAGCAGAGGTTAGACACTTAGCTACAGTAGCCAAGGAGCGGATGATAAATCACATATTTTCAAATGTACTATCTCCTAAAAGCGATGTTTTTTAGACTGGAGACGGATCCAATACTCCTTGGTGGACTGCAGAAATCGACATCGTTTGGCAGGACATGTTGTATAGGAGCAGTTCTGTTTTTTGAAAAAGTTAACTAGTTAACCCCTTGATAACACTAAGGTTTAAGGTTATCCTTATTCAAAGATAATCTATCTTAAAAAGGACAGTTAGGCTGCTCAACGAGCATGAGGTCTGTCATAAAGATTGATTAATCTAAATTTTACCCGTTATGCTAACGAATTGTTTCTGTCATATTTTTGGGAGTAACTCATTGAACGATTGATCCCAAATAAAATAATAAGCCAGTAGACCATTGCTAAATACTCCCCTTTTTATGGCAGACTTTAATTCAAATTGCTCTTAAAAGGTTTATAAGTTCAAAATACTCCCGTATTTATGACAGTACCGAATTTCTCACGATTTGAATTTTGATACTTGTTGTTGGTCTTTTATATCGGGTGTGAGATAGCCACAAACCTAAAATAGGACCTATTGGAGACGGAAAACCGAATTATCCCACGACACCTCAATCATATTATACAAAAACACCAACAATCAGGTTTAATAGAGTCGATGATAAAAATAAGTGTAGATTAACAACATCGCCTAGCGCGGCGAGTGAGAAGAAAAGGGCTGTTTAGCTAAGGGGGGATGTTAAGTGAACAAAATACATCGAAACATGATACGGTGTCTATCTTGTGGTGATATGATCGAATCTACACATGTCCATGATTATAAAGTATGTCGGTGTGGAAGTGTTGCTGTTGATGGTGGACGGGACTATTTGAAGAGATCTTATCCTGTGGATCGATCTCAAGCTGATTCGTATGAAGAATTATCCCAGTGGGAGCGAGATGGGAGCTAGTCGTTTTTAGTTCATCTAACGGAGACGATAGTGCAAACGAGCAAATATACAAAGTAAAATTGTTATTGTGAATAATAAAAAGAAATGGACAGAGTTTAGATCTTTTCTGAAGCCTCTATCCATTCTTAATTTAATAAATAAAATGTCTAAGCTCATATTAATAGTGGTGCCAAATAAACCAGCACTGATTAAGCGGACATATTATAAAGTTCTTAAAGTTGAATTCGATCTCGGATGGCATGGTTTTCAGGTAAATAGAATAGACATTTATCTTCGCTATCTATAAATAAAGTCATACATAAAAGTATGACGATCCGTTTAAAACATAATCAAAACAGGTGTTGATACTAAGACATCATTGGACTTATAAACTCAGACAGTATTTTAGTTAATATATAAGCTTGAACCTTGCATTGTCAACTGTTTCGGGCTAGTCATCCAATTCCTGTATGAATACAAAAAGTGAAATAAGTTGAGGCTGCTTATTCGGAGACGTAGTAGCAGCCGCGGTCATCCTGCCGTCCGGCTTAATTATTGAGGGTGTAAATGATTCGAAGAAGCTTTCGGAGAAGAAACGAGAGCAGCTATATGAGCAAATAGTCGATCAGAGCATCGCCTGGTCTGCTGCACGGGTTGATGCGGCGACGATTGACAGAATTAATATTAAGCAAGCCGCACGGCTTGCGATGAAGCTTGCCGTCGAATCTTTGCAAGTAAAGGTTGACTATTTACTCGTCGATGCTGAGAAGATCGATTTGAAGCTGCCGCAGCAGGGAATTATTAAAGGGGATGCTGTCAGTCAATCGATTGCAGCCGCGTCTATTATTGCCAAGGTGACTCGGGACCGTCTTTGCCAATCACAATGGGAGCTCGAATACCCGGAATATGGAATTGCTGTACATAAAGGCTATGCGACAAAGCTGCATCGCGAGCGGCTGCTGCTGCATGGACCAAGCAAGCTTCATCGCCAATCCTTTTTAGGGAAAATATTGGCTGAAAAAACTCAGCTTGAGCTCAATTTAAGTTAAAGGCTAAGCTCCCAGGTCCATTTTCTTGGTTTAAAATTTATACTTAATCGACTAGGAGCGAAGCTAAAGCTAGCAATTTACCGCTCAGTCAACATCAACATGCAAATTCCGGTTTGATCGTATCTACTGAAACCAGAATTGAAAAATATCGCACATTAACGGTCAAGAAGCTCGTTACCATTGTTTGGCGATTTATGCCATCTTGGTGACGGGCTTTTATCGTTATATACTGCTGGCGTCGTATATAATGGAATGAAACAGAAATGATTCAACAAGAAGGATATTTAGCCGATATATATAGTGCAAGGACGGATGAGGCGGTGAGGTTATGAATATTAGCCATATGATGCGCGGCTTGATTGGAGAAGCGGCTACCAATGATACTCGCGCAATGGAGCTTAACGTGGGACAGATTGTCCGTGGTGTTATTATGCAAATGCTTGATAACAATGAAGCGGTTGTTAATATAAATGGCGTGCCTGTGCGGGCGACCTTGGAATCGCCAATGCAGCTTGGCCAAGCTGCGATGCTGCAGGTGCAGCCGCAATCAGGCAGCGCTTTGATTGTGTTAAAGCACGTGGATGCTGCTGCAAGCGGTGTTCTGCTTGAGGAAACGTTTAAAGAGTGGGCGAAGGCATTGTCACTGCCTGAACAGAAATGGGCAGCAGACATCATCAAGGATTTAAGAAGAGAAGGTATTTCGCTTACGAGGGAGCTTGGACAAGCCTTTCAGGGAGCAGCTGCTGCAAAGCCGGCTAATGTAACATCCGAGCAATGGATGCAGGCAGCTTCTGCAGTAGTCAAGCGCGGACTGCCGGTCACTGCCGCAACAGTGGGGGCGCTGCATCAGGTCATGCACGGCACTACCGCAAATCAGCTGCTGGATCAACTGCAGCAGCAGTTGACCGCTGCAGTGAGGGAGGGAGCTGCAGCGACGGGAGGCGATGCCAAGGGGCTGCCGCCTGCCGCTGCTCGCGTACTGGCGCTGCTCACGGAGGGAGCTCCGCTGCTAAGGGCTGCAGCTGGCGGAGAATCGCAGCTGACGTCTTCAGCTTCATCAGTAGGGTCAGCTCGAGGAGAGCTTGCAGCAGCGCCCTTAACGGCTGCTCAGACACAGTCGCAAGCGAGTAAGCAGGGAAGCGGAAGCGCGCAGCAGGCTGTTCAGCACTCTAACACAGCTGCGATGGCTCTCGGGAGCGCTTCAGCATCGGGCTCGAGCAATTGGCTTGGTCAGATGATGAAATGGCTTGGCGTCGATTACGAGCAGCAGCTTGGCAAATCAATTTTGTCTGATTCAACCGGGACAAGAGCTCAGTCGCATGGAACAGGGACTCAGCAAGCAATCAGCGGGGGAGACATGAATCAAGCAGCTAATGCGGCGGCTGCACGAACAGCTGCCCAGCCGCAAGCGGAGCAGCAGACAGCGGCTATGAATCAGTCGTTGGGAAGGCTGGCCGCTGAAGCGGATGGCGACATGGCGGTGATGCGCGGTGATACGCGTGCTATGGCTGGAAATGAACGCGCAGCGCTGCCGCTGCATACGAATTTCCAAGCCGCTGCTGCGGGGGGAGCTGCTGCAGACACGCCGCCAAGCGCGCAAGAATCATTGAAGGGCGCGCTGCTGGCGCTTGCAGCCAGCGATGACGTCGCTCCCGCCGTAAGGGAGACTGTACAGCAATTGGTGCAGCATATAACCGGCCAGCAGCTGCTACTGGCTCCTGAGAGAAGCAGCTCATTGTTCACGCATGTTACGATGTTTGTTCCGCTCAACGGCGAGGACGGCGGACAGACGGCCTCCGTACATATTCAGACGCGACGCGGTCGGAAAGGCGAGCTCGATGCCGCCAATTGCCGATTGCTGTTCAACTTGTCAATGGCTACGCTGGGAGACACTTTAGTTGATGTGAATGTCGTAGACAAAATAGTTAGTCTTAATATATGGAATGACCACCCTGCAGCAGCAGCGTTAATTGACTCTTCGCGTCAGGAGGTAGCGGAAAGCATGAGCAATGCCGGCTATCAGCTGCTATCTCTGCGTGCGACTCCGCTTGTTCCTAAGGAGCAGCAGCTTGGGGAGGAGAAAGCAGCAAGTGCTGCAGCTCCGCCGGATCTATCGCAATTCAGCGTAAATCGTTATAAGGGAGTCGATATGCGCGTATGAGCATGGTTGAGGGAGAGCAAAATCGGCAAAAAAGATCTCGTAAAGCGGTTGCTTTAAAGTACGAGCCTGGGGAAAGCAGTGCGCCTGTCGTCGTTGCCAAAGGCAAGGGGCAACTGGCTGAACGTATATTAGAAAAGGCGCAGGAGCACGGTATTCCGGTACAAGAGGACTCGTCGCTCGTAGAGGTGCTTTCAAAGCTTGACGTGGATCAGGAAATTCCGCAGGAGCTTTATACGTTGGTCGCGGAAATATTGAGCTTCGTCTATCGAGCAGATCGCAAAGCGAGGGATTTTGATGTCGATTAACGGAGGCAGCCGCCGCTTGTCGCGGCAAGAAATTGGCAGGATTGGCGAACAGGAGGCCTGTGAGAGGCTGGCAGCTGCTTCTTATAATATAAGAGAACGCAATTGGAGATGCCGTACAGGCGAAATTGATATCATTGCAGAAAAAGAAGGCCGAATCGTTATTGTTGAGGTTCGTACACGAAAGACAGGAGGACGCTTCGGTGCTGCCGCCGAATCGGTTGATTATCGCAAACAGCGTCAAGTTCGAGAGACAGCGCTCGTTTATTTGCGAATGACCGGACAAGCTGACAGCGCGATGCGTTTTGATGTCATTACAGTAGAGTTGAATGAAAGCATCGAAGTCATATCCTTTAAGCATATTGAAGCTGCGTTCTAACAAAGGAACGCAGCTTTATTCCATTTTACGATAGCTGATCGCCTCTGCGACATGGCTTTCCTCCACCTGCGCGGATAAAGCAACATCAGCAATCGTACGCGATAAGCGCAAAATTCGATCATATGCCCTCATACTTATACCGAGTGATTCAAAAGCTTGCTCAAGCAGCTTCAGCGCATCCGGCCGAGCATTAACGCTCTGTCGCAGCGCGGCTCCGGCGAGGGGGTGATCGTGATTTTCGCGATAGTGACGCGAGGTGGAACGCTCATTTCGAAAGTGAGCGGCGTTCAGCACCGATCTGCGCATTTGTTCGGAGGTGAAGGTTGTATCAGCTGCAGCCGCGGTAGATCTCTCATGGGCAATGGGTCTCGGCACCTCCAAATGCAGATCGATTCGATCGAGCAGCGGTCCGGATAGTCTTGAACGATACCGAGCGATAACTGTTGAGCTGCAGGAGCAGCGCTGCTCTCCCTGATCATGACCGTAATAGCCGCAGGGACAAGGATTAAAGGAGGCAACAAGCATGATGCTGGCAGGGAATTGGTAGTTTGCTTTAGCACGTGACAAGGTAACGATTCGATCCTCCAACGGCTGTCTGAGAGCCTCTAATACAGCTCTCGGGAATTCTGGAAACTCGTCTAGAAATAGAATGCCATGATGGGCCAGCGTAACCTCGCCAGGCTTTGGAATAGAGCCGCCCCCGATTAGACCGGCAGTGGATATGGTATGATGGGGAGCGCGAAACGGCGGCCTTGTTATTAGCCCTTGCGTACCCTGAGGCAGCTTGCCAGCTACACTGTATATTTTCGTTACCTGCAGCGCTTCTTTCTCTGTGAGCGGCGGGAGGATGGTCGGCAATCGTCGAATCATCATCGTTTTTCCAGTTCCTGGAGGTCCGCTAAGCATGACATTATGTCTGCCGACTGCCGCGATAATCATTGCACGCTTGGCTTGCTGCTGACCGATAACATCGCCATAGTCGCCAATCTCCCCATCGTTAATTGAGGTCTGATGAGCTTCGATGCTGCTGTTAACAGCTATGCTCGCTTCCGACCATGGGGAGCTGAAATCAATGGATGTTAACTCCTTTAAATGCTGAATGGGGAATAGCTGCAGATCGGATATCCAGGCGGCCTCGGGAGCATTTGCGATCGGCAGTATAACTCGCTGCACCCCTTGCTGCTTCGCTTGCTCAAGCATGGCCAGCACGCCCGGTACGGGACGAACGCTCCCATTGAGCGAAAGCTCACCTATAAGAAGAGTGCCGTTCAGGCTTGAATCTGTGAGCTGAGAGCTTGCGGACAATATGCCGGCTGCAATAGCCAGGTCGAAGGCGGTACCCTCCTTCTTCAGATCCGCTGGCGCTAAATTAACGGTAATGCGGTCAAGCGGGAAGGTAAAGCCGCTGTTTTTCAGTGCGGCACGCACCCGTTCGATCGATTCTCGCACGGCAGGGTCTGGAAGTCCAACAACTGTAACCTGAGGGAGGCCGCTCGCAATATCGACTTCAACTGAAATGCATCTCCCATCAACGCCATATACACTTGCGCTCTTCATGATACTGTACATAAAAAAAGCACCTCCAAATAAGAATGAAGGTGCTTCCTCACATTGCGATTTTATCGTTTGTATACATCAGCCGATGTATATTTTAACGCTATATTATGATAATTAGCACAGAATGTCAATGTGCTTCAACGGTTCGATGTTCCAACAGTTCGATGTTTGAACAGTCCGATTTTTCAATAGTCCGGCGTTCCGACATCTCGACCGGGACTTTTTTGCTCTAGCGGAAATCTCTACCCTTAAACGAGACAAGAATCGGATTTTGGAGAATTTAAGGGAAATCCTTACCGTTACAAACGAAGAAATTTAACTGCTTAACCGTAGTCTGTGAATATAAAGGAACACTTTTCCCTAAGAGGAGACTTTATCCGTATATAACGCTTTTTTAGGGTGGATTTTACCGCTAGCTTATCATCCAAGGAGGATGCAAGTCTAACCATCCAAGTACAATACTGATCTAACCATCCAAGGAGGATGCAAGTCTAACTATCCAAGCAGATAGCCAATCCTAACGAAGCAGAAAGTCAAAACCAGTTATCACTGCATAAATAGTCTAAAAAGCAAATTATGAAGCATAATAATTGCGGATTGCCGCAAAGTATAGTTACGGGTGGACAATTGGATATGATTTCATCTCATTTTGAGATAATTTCAATATCAAAAAGGCTTGTATAATTATTTGTAGAAAGTAAGGAAAGGTTAGAAGAAAAGTGTTACAATAGGTTTGTTTGTGTACATATGACTGAACCCAGTCTATGAAATGGAGGATTTCTACGAATGAACATCCATGAGTATCAAGGTAAAGCGGTATTGAAGCAATATGGTGTCATCGTACCGGAGGGCAAGGTGGCTTTCTCCGTTGACGAAGCTGTTGCTGCAGCTGAAGAGCTCGGCTCCAAGGTTGTCGTAGTGAAGGCGCAAATTCACGCAGGCGGCCGCGGTAAAGCGGGCGGTGTTAAGGTTGCAAAAAGCATTGACGAGGTTCGCGAGTATGCGAGCGAAATTTTGGGCAAGGTGCTGGTTACTCATCAGACAGGTCCAGAAGGCAAAGAAGTTAAGCGCCTGCTTATCGAGCAAGGGTGCGATATTAAGAAAGAGTACTACATTGGGGTAGTCGTTGACCGTGATTCTGGCCGTATCGTGATGATGGGCTCGGAAGAAGGCGGCACAGAGATTGAAGAAGTAGCTGCTCATTCCCCAGAGAAAATTTTCAAGGAAGTTATCGACCCGGCTGTAGGCATGCTTGCATTCCAAGCACGCCGTTTAGCATATTCGATCAATATTCCTAATGAGCTGGTTAACAAAGCAGCGAAGTTCATGCTTGCGCTATATACTGCATTTGTTGATAAAGACTGCTCAATTGCTGAGATCAATCCGCTTGTCGTTACTGGCGACGGAAATGTTATGGCGCTTGATGCGAAGCTTAATTTTGACTCCAATGCCCTATATCGCCACAAGGATATCCTTGAGCTGCGCGACCTAGAGGAAGAGGATGCGAAGGAAATCGAAGCGTCCAAGTACGATTTGAGCTATATCGCGCTTGACGGCAACATCGGCTGCATGGTCAACGGAGCTGGTCTTGCGATGGCGACAATGGATATCATTAAGCACTACGGCGGCGACCCGGCCAACTTCCTTGACGTTGGGGGCGGTGCTACTACTGAGAAGGTTACAGAAGCTTTCAAAATTATTTTGTCTGACGAGAAGGTTAAAGGCATTTTTGTTAACATTTTCGGCGGCATTATGCGTTGTGATGTCATTGCGAATGGCGTTGTTGAAGCAGCTAAGCAAATCGGCCTAGACCGTCCGCTTGTTGTTCGACTGGAAGGCACTAACGTAGAGCTTGGCAAGAAAATTTTGAACGAGTCGGGATTGAATATTGTTGCTGCTGATTCCATGGCGGACGGCGCGCAGAAGATCGTTGCTCTCGTAAAGTGAAAATAGCTTGCTGTACACGAATTCATTCAGGGGATGTGAGTTAAGAGTGAGCATTTTGATCAACAAAGATACAAAAGTCATCACACAAGGCATTACCGGTTCAACGGGTTTATTCCATACAAAAGGCGCTTTGGACTACGGTACACAAATGGTCGGCGGCGTAAC
>Ga0182739_1000266_pt1 | contig 84204 bp, 63 predicted proteins | sample eDN5th30CBELigBY_FD_128873 | JGI IMG/M metagenome (GOLD analysis project Ga0182739, IMG submission 128873) | Enriched backyard soil microbial communities from Emeryville, California, USA - eDNA 5th pass 30_C BE-Lig BY (version 2) (version 2) | ecosystem: Environmental > Terrestrial > Soil >...
GCTCGATGCTTACCTACCATGGAGTCCAGAAGTTCAAGCACACTGCAAATAACATACAGCCTGTGAATCCACGATGGAGCACAGGCTGTTTTAGTCAATACACAGAGTTATTTGACGCTTACTTCCTTTATTAATAAAATTATATCATCTTTCTATAACTCAAACGGAATTTATTAACAATTAGAAAAACCACTTTAAGGCTTTAACAGTTACAAAAAAAGAAACTAGTCACTATTTTCGTTAGTAACTAGTTTCTTTTATTTATTGTCATCAATATACTTTTGTTTAACCTTTCACTAATTAGTATGATTTATAAAATGCTTCTGCTGAAAACTTTACAAATTCAGTAGTGCTCTCATTATCATTACTCCGTGATATTACTTGAAATGGTTCAAGTCTTGCAACTTCTGTTTGCAAATCCGTTGCTGTTTTTTTACTACAACCTAAGATATCCTGCATTGAACTTGAAGAAACACCTTCACACTGAAAAATATATGCAAACTCAAGAAGTTCTTGAAAGTTGAAAAATTTTTGCTGGTAATCGTTAGGTGACTGACTAGCAAAGAATACTACAATACCCTTAGAACGCCCTTCCCGAATTATACGCTCAAGGAAAATGTTCTTTTGACCTAAATAGTTATGTGCCTCGTCTATAACTAGAATTGTTCGAATAGTTCTTCTTCCATCTTGAACTGGGCTATCTGGTAGTGAAGCCATTTCTTTATAAAGTCGCTCAATAACTAAATAACCTACAAGTTCTTTTAAAACAGGCATCGCATGAACATCAATAAGTAGTGTTCTGTTTGTAAGTTTTTCAATTGGGTCATTCTCATTACCGTGTTTCCAAAATAAATCAAAATCAGATAAATCCCTCAATACTTCAATTAGACTATCATCCTTTTTATTTTCCTCTTCATACATATCGATTACAATTTGTAGGACATCTTGAAAATCTGGAAATTGAAGTTTTGATTCCGCTCTTTTTGCATATGCTGCTCGAATTGCTTCTGTTAATGCACCTTTTTGCACAACGCCAAGTTTTGAGTTAATCGATGCAAAGCTCTCTGCTTTTTCTCGGGCAGAAACATTAATTGTTTGTTGTTCATAATTTGGCAAAACAAACGGATTAATTGGTAATGTCTGTTGTCCCTGCAATAGTCTATACGGTTGAACCTTTGCGATATCTATAAATTTCTGATTATCAACAACATCACCCTTATAATCGAAGAATATAAAGTTGGTCTGATAATTTGATTTAACTCTAATATCAGCAAGAATCTTTAAAAGGAATTGTGTTTTCCCAACCCCAGGCTTGCCCATTATTGCTAAATGTGAATTCGCATGTTTAAAAGTGTTATTTAACTCAAGAGTAAGTTCTTTTTTATCAAGAACAGTTTTACCAATGAATAAATCTAAATCTGATCCTCTTATTTCTTTTCGCCCACTAAATTCTACATATTTAATTACCTTTTTCAAAAGTACGTCCGAGCTATGTCCTGACTCAATAAACAAGCGCGAAAGATGCCTACAACCATTATCTATATGATTTTTTATTAAAGATTTATTTGAGTAAAATTGCTCTTCTGAAATATCTTCTATCTTATGCGCATAGGATAATACCGCTTTTAGAAACATTTCATCATTTCCAACAAAAGTTGGTCTTTTCATTTCTCCACCACTAATATTATTGCTAATTGGTATATCTGTACCATCTAATGCAAGAGATAATGAAAAAGCTATTCTGGCTAATATATACTTTTCAAGTTTCGTTTCAAAACGAAGCGCACTTAATATTTCTTCGGAGTCAGAGCTCGTATATAATCTATCTGCCATCTTTAGACCTCCCAAAAATAGCCAGTTTTAAGAGTTGTAAGCTCTTGTTGTTGATTGAAAACCAGGCTAACCGCACCACTTAAATGGTTTTGTAAAGTTCTATAATAACTATTATCAATCTCTGTATCTGTTGATAGTATAATTACTTGCTCACCAGCATTAGGGAAATAATTACGAATTATATTATCCCTGTGAGTACTATCTAACCTTGATAATGGCGTATCAATAATAATAGGTAATTTCAACTCACTTGTTTGTGCAAGCCCCCATAGTAATGCAAGTGCAAAAACTTCTTTTTCACCAGCTGACAATCCTGATTTTTTTATTTCATGACCATTTCTATCTAAAATCCGAATCTCATAGGTCTTAACATCAATACTAATATCCTTAATTAAACCACTTTTTGATGACAATAGCTTATACATTTCGAATGTTTTTTCTTGTAATAGATTCACCTTATTTTTTCTCATCCGAATCACAAATTGATTAAGCAATCCTGCAATCGCATCACATTCATTGATGAAATCAGCTTTACTCTTTGAAACGTTGTGCTTTTCATAAAGTTTTTCTATTTCTATTTCTATTTCTCTAACTCTCTTTTCATGGACTAGTATATCTTCTTCTAAAATTCTAAGTTGCTCAGTTTTACGCCCAATTTGAGTTGTACAACCTTCAATTTCTGATTGTAGCTGCTCAAACAGTTCTTTTTCAGAGTTTGTTGCGGCCCCACTTTGTAAAGAAGATTCAATTTTATTTAATTCAATTCCCAGTTCTTTTTTTTCTTCTATTAGTGGTTCCAATAAGAAGACGTCACTATGTTCCAACTCTTCTATTCTCTGAAGTATTCTAGCAGCATCTCTATCTGAAAGATTTAATATCTTTATAGTAGATTTTATTGGATCACCTTCGCTGAGAAGTGCATAAATACGGTTTTCAAGTTCAATCATTTTCTCATACGAAAGACGTTCATTATAAATTGGCTCAGGATCTTCTACAGCTCGCACAATTTTTTTAGCAAGTTCAGCTGCATTTTGTTTAATAGCCTCTCCATGGATTGAGTCTCGTTCATAATCAATTTGCTGTTTAATTCCATCAAATAGACTACCCAATAAACTATACGGCAGGTACTTTTCAGTCAGATTTCGGATTTCACTTTCAATCTGTCCTAATCGGTTAGCTGTTTGTACTCTACGCTTTTCAATTTCTCTAATCGCATCCCGCGTTTCTGGTTCTGTGTTAAAATGTGCTTGAAACCTTTTAGAAGCTTCATCTTTTTGTTTTTTGAATGAATCAAGGTCCTCTTTTACTTCTTCACGTTCTTTGTTTAACCTTGTTAATTTACTATTTTGGAGTTTCAATTCACTTTCTTTAAACTCAAGATCAGCATCAGATATTTCAACAAAACCCTTTCTTTCCTCTTGTTTTATATAAAGTAAATCTGAAGACAATTTGTTAATATACTCTATACCTAAAGCAGCTTCTAGAGAAGACTTGAGTCTAATTTCAGAGTGGTCATCTGCAGCTATCTCCTGTATCTTCTCACCATCAAAAAAGAAAAACTGTGTAATTCCAGGTGGAATGGTTGCTCGTATAAAATCTTGCCACATTTGTTTATTTTGTACAGAAACTCGCTTCCCATCTCTTACAATTACAAGTCGTTCTTCTAGATCCTTTGCCTTTGGCTTATCTATTACCCCTGCGCTCCAAGACCTTTTCACAATAAGTGTAGAGGCATCATCCATCTCTATTTCAAGCTCAAAACTCACGCTAGCATTCCCTAAGGCCAGCGACTTTCGATTTATTGAACGATAAATATCATCTACCTTACCACCGTATAGACAATAATTTATCCCTTCCATAATTGCAGTTTTCCCTGCACCGTTCATCCCACCAATGAGAAAAATTGAATTACCATTTTCACCATCAGGGAAAGATATTTCGGTTGGAAATTGAAATGACTTATAGTTTTCTATGATAAATTTCCTGAACTTCATACCTACACCTCCGCTTCAGGCAGAGTTTTTAAAACATTACGTAAAGCATCATAAACCCCAATACGCCGATCTTTAAACTCATATTCTTGAATAGTATCTAATAGCATCAGAACCTTTTTATAGTCTACTTGGTGCTCTCTACATAGGTCTTTTAAAAGAATTTTATCTTCATTTGATAGCTTCAATGTACAGTCACCTCTTCGATTAAGTCTTCAACTTGTTTTTTTGCTTTTTCTAGAAGTTCTTCTGATTCTCGAGAAGCTTTAATAGAGGATTGTATTAAATTAGATATCTGATGTTCTAATTCCTCAGAAATTCTTGGTATTACAAATTTATTCACATCTAAAGGGGATAAGTGCCCATTGGTAGAACCAGTAATCCACCTTTTACATTGACTTTGACCAATGGGGCTTGAAATTACGGTCAACAAATAGTATGGATCAATCTTATTGTTTACTTTAAGAGAGAGTAAGTCTCCAGAGTAAGCAATGTAATTTGATCTAGTAACTATTCCTACCTTCCCTATCGTTGCACCAGTAATTGCAAGAAGTAAATCTTCTTTTTGTGCAACTCTAAGTCTAGCAGATGACTTACAATACTCATTTGAAAACACTTCAATTTCTTTAATGTCTTTTATACTGACGTATTCTAGGTCCCCGTCTTTGGTTGTTGTCGTTTGTTTCCCTTTAATAGATGAATTTAACACATCACGTAAATAATTATAATTTCCTTTTTTTCTAAGAAATTTTTCATAATCAATATATTCGGGTTTGTAACATTGAGCGTCAGTTCGATGACTCCCAATAACCTCACTAAAATTGACTTCATAACTTTTCTGATTTTCATGTACAACTTTATCTAATCTCAATTCCTTTTCAAGAATTTCATGTGCTTGAATATATAATGATTCAGCTTTCAATCTCTTTTCATAAGCTTGTTCATTTAATTTATGAATCTTTATTTGAAATTCTTTATCAATACTTGGAATTTCAAATTGTTTAATTTTTTCCAACGCTAATACTGGTTGTGAATTCCCAGCACGAAACCTGGTGCTTTGAAACAAACCATACTTAGTGTTTAAAAATACAGATAAAAAACCCGGCATAATTATTTCAGTATTTATCACCCTTATAATTGCAACTGAACGAGGAATATTTGCTGGAAAAATGCGCTCTTCTGCAAGAGCTGCTAGACCTGCATATGCACCTACAGAATAAATTAGTACATCATTTTTCTGCAAACGGGCTCTCTTATTTTTAGCATCCTGCCTAGCACTTATTGTTTTCATTTCACCAGATCTAATAAAACCTGGTCCAATGAATTCCGCTGTAACATATCTTATTCCTGAATTTTTATCCCATTGAGGACTTCCGTGTTCACCGTCAGTAACATACGCAATGTTGCTAACCTTAACAGGATTTAATGTTCGTATTTTTCTTGATAACTGCAAATATAAGGGCTTGTAAAACTCTGGGGAAAAGTCTTTGAAATTCTCAATTTTCGAAAGTGTTACTTCACTCCAAAGTCCCATTAGTTCACCCTCCAAAAATCAAAATTATATTTCTGAGCAAATGACACAAAAGCTTCCGCTATACAGATATCTTTATCAGATAATTTACTAGGATCTTTTAAATCCTCAGCATTTAAATCAAAATTCACTAAATCTTGATCAATTATTGGTTGGCCATCATCATACTCAATAAAATTACCTTCTTCATCAATGAGATATTCATAATCACCAGAATTATTTTTTCCTCCTCTTTCAGAAACTGCCATAAATATTGGATAGTCCAATTTTTTTGCTACTTCTTCATCTATCCAACGGTCTTTTAGTGTACCTAACATTTCTTCGTCTTCAAGTAATAGTTGTAATTTCCCACGATTTGTAAGTAATTTCAATTCATACTCTGCATTAGGAATAGCGTCTTCTATAACTTTTATTTTCCCCTTAATATTTTTAATATCTTGTTTTTGTCTATTTTTTAGGCCTTTTACTTCTTCTTTTAGCTTTTGTTTTATCGGCCTTAACTCTGCTGCTAAAGCCTTTTTTGTTCCAGACCAATTACTTGTTACAACTTCTATTTCTTGTTGAGCCTTCATATTCAATGCTTCTATATCAGATTGCATATCTTCTAATTTTTGCTTCTCTTGTATAAGTTCCGATTTTAATGAGAGTATTTTTTCTGTCGCCTGTTCTATTAAGTCTTCAAGTTCAGGAATTTCATCAACTTCTTCTGTCGAAGAAATTTCCTTTTCATCTTCTGCATCTATAATTTCAGTTTCAACTTCCCCAAAGTTTTCAAACAATATTTCCGCTATTGATTCAGGAATGTTTTCATCAGGAATATCTATTTCATTTTCAAATTCTACTAATATTTTTTTTATTTCAGTTTCATAATCTGGACAGGCAGATGCAACTTCTTCCTTAACCGCTTTGATTTTCTCTAATTCAATTTCTGTATATTTTTGTATAAAAAGCACAGAGGTTTTTGTACCTGTATGTGGTTTAAAAGTATTAGGATGTAATCCAACAACTGCAAGTAAACGGGCCTTTCTTAAAATCCATTCACGGATAAATGCAAGAGAGGAATTATTAAACTTACCTTGCGGTAAAACAATTGCCGCACGTCCACCTGGTTTTAAAAATTTGAGAATTCGTTCAATAAAAAGTACATCTCTCTCTTCTTTTGCTTGCTTATCTTTAGCTCTTTTGAGAGCCGGCTTAGCTAATTCATAGTGTGAGAGCATAGCTTTATCTTTCATCTCACCAGCGAATGGTGGATTAGCGAGAATTACGTCAAACCGAAGTTCATCAAAATACTTCCATGCTATGTCCTCATCCCTTAGTACTTTCGCTTCATCTTCGCGAGAAGGTTTATTTTTTAAAAGCTTAGATTCAATGAGTTTACTCATAAGCTTCTGACCAGATGGTGTTTCATGCCAAGTTTTTGGGTCTAAACTACTTACATCTGGACCAAAAATATTCGTATGCCCATCTCCTGCTATTAGCATCAGTGCACGAGATGTCTTAGCAGCCCTTTCCTCGAAGTCTATTCCCCACAAATACTTTGCAGCATAGCGGTGCTTTCTTAGCTCACGACTATCCTTATCGTGTGCAGGATAGCACCATTCCATCGCATGTAAAAGGAACCCTGCTGACCCACAAGATGGATCCATTACGAATTCATTTTTCTTAGGGTTTAACATACGCACACACATTTCAACTACATGACGTGGCGTAAAAAACTGTCCTTTTTTCTTTTTAGCTTCAGTTGGGAGCAAATATTCAAACGCATCATCCATAATACGAAGATTTGACCCCATCAAACGAACACCTTCAATAGGGCCAATACATACTTGTAAGTGTTTTTTTGTGAGTTCTATATCTTCTCCTTCTTTGAATATTCCTGGCCATTCTTCACACGCTTTTTTAAACAAACTATTAATTCTTTCATAGGTAATCTCAGGATCTAACGCTTTAGTAAAACGGACCTCTTGATTTGCACGATTTTCCGAAGCTTCCTTTTCATCCCAAATCTTTGCAAATATAAGCTTAAATATCTCATTGAATTCATCTTTACCACTGTCTGCTAGAACAAGTTCCTCAAGATCTTGGATGATTTTTTTAAAGTTAAAGCTATTTTTAAGATGGGCTAGTGTTTTTTTAGCTTCTAATACATCCTTAGGTTCTTGTCCTCTTTTAGGTATATCAACAAGAGTATCATCAAAGTTAGCAGGGTATGGCCTGAACAAAATAATACTATCACTACCATTCGACCACACCCCTACTGGTGAACCTTGTGCATTAAGATAGCTTTTTAACTGTTCAATGCCGTCTTTTCTTTTTGGCTTCTTAACTTCAATCACTATTTTAGGCGTTTGTTTTGTGTTATCTGTATAAATGACAATATCTGCAGCCTTTGCATTAACTTCAGTACCAAAGTGTACACTTTTTTCAAGTTCAATTTCATCAGTCTTATATTCATATACATTTAATAGTTTATATACCCACAGCTGTCGAACAATTTCTTCTGGGTTGGACTTCCCACTTTCATCGTATACTTGTACTTCTTCTTTTCCAGAGGAGAATGGTACAAAACTTTTAATATAATACTTGGTCTTTCCAGCATCCCTGCCTGAGTCCGATGTCTTAGGATAAATACTCAATATTTCATGAAGAGGCTTTCCAAGATTATCAAATTCAGATAATTCATATAATGTCTTTGGATCTTTAAAAATCTTGTCTAGTATTTCTTTAGTATTCATAACTATTTCCCCCATCAGATTAATCACTACTCTTTCCTTTTCTAACCCATTCATCTACTTCACTTACCTTAAATTTCCACAACCTACCAATTTTATGGGCAGGCATTTGCTTTTTTGCAATCCATCTATAGATAGTATCTTTGCTAACACCAAGATATTCAGCAGTTTCTTCGAGTGAGGACCACTTCTCTTGCGACATTCTATTAACCTCCAAGTAGAGTCGTTTACTATATTATACAATTAATTCTTTGGATTTAACAGGCATGAAATAGCATAAGTATGCAGTAATAGGTAGAAGCTAGAACCTATATAAACTTGCAATCAGATAAATTGTAATAAACTTTTTATTCAGAGTACGAATTTTAATATGGTTTTGATTACTAGTATAAACGCGTAAAAGTAAGACCCCGGGGGTCTAAAAAACCCCCGAACCATTAGTCCGAGGGAACATAAAACACAATTCGATATTCAACTAAAATCCGATAAACCTATTGATACCAAGCTATTTCAACTCTATCAACGCCACGCACTCGACGTGCCCAGTCTGCGGGAACATATCCACTGGCGTAACCTCAACCGTCCGATACCCGCCATCCTCTAACACACGTAGATCACGTGCAAGCGTGGATGGATTGCAACTCACATACACCACTCGCTCTGGCTTAATCTCCAGTATCGTCTGCAGCAACGCTTCATCGCAGCCCTTTCTTGGCGGATCGACGACGATAACATCGGCGTTCATGCCTTCTTGCTTCCAGCGAGGAATAACAACCTCGGCAGGTCCCGCTTCGAAGGTTGTGTTATCTAGCTCATTAAGTGCTGCATTGCGCTTAGCATCCTCAATCGCTTCAGGCACTATTTCTACTCCGTACACATGTGCCGCTTGGCGAGCTAGAAACAGCGAAATCGTACCAATCCCGCAATACGCATCAATAACCTGCTCCTTACCTGTTAACGCCGCATACTCAACGGCTTTACGATAGAGCGCTACTGTCTGCTCTGGATTCACCTGGTAGAACGATCTCGCAGAGATCGCAAAGCGCAAGCCATCTAACTCATCGTAGATCACTTCGCTGCCCCAGATCACATCTGTTCTATCGCCAAAAATCGCATTGGTCACTTTGTTATTCACGTTATGCACGATGCTTTTTAGGTTAGGCACGCGCTTGCGTAGCTGCTCTACGAATTCCTCTTTGCGTGGCAGTGTAGATGTATTAGTAATTAGCACAACCATCACTTCTCCCGTAACTACACCAACACGCGTCATAATATGACGAAGCACGCCGCTAGCACTTTCTTCTTGATATGGCTCGATACGCAGCTCTCTAGCGATTTCCTTAACAATCGCTAGTACATCATCGTTTTGCTCCTTCTGAATTAGGCAAACATCCATATCGATAATACGATGACTGCCCTTTGCATAGAAGCCACCGATTAGCTCTCCGTCCTCCGTTGCGCCAATCGGCAAGGCAGCTTTATTACGATAATACCAAGGATTCTCCATCCCAACCGTCGGATGCACAATAATTTCATGCTGCTTGTCGGCTTCTGTTTCAGCCAACTCTGCCCCCTCCTGCTCGCTACCAGAAACAGCTGGCTCACCCTGCACCTTTAGCTTTCCGATACGAGTTAAGCTGTCGACGACATGCTGTCGCTTCCACTTTAGCTGCTCCTCATATTCATAATGCTGAAGCTGGCAGCCACCGCATTTATAATAGGTCGGGCATGGTGGCTCGATCCGATGTGGGCTAGTTGTGTTTAGTGATACTAGCTTGCCGAAGCCATAGCTTTTCTTGCTCTTTAACACCTTCGCTTCGACACTTTCACCTGGCAATGCCTGCGGCACAAACAATGTGTAGCCTTTATCTGTACGACCAACGCCGTCACCATCATGAGTTAAGCCAATGATTTCAGCGGTAACGACTTCATTTTTGCTATAGATGCCCGTTGAAGCTGGACTGCTGCGACGAGCGCTTGGGCTTGGTTTCTGCGCTGGCTGTGTGTTTGCAGCTTGACCAGTAGGGGCACTAACCTGAGCATGAGCAGCTCCGCTTTGTCCACGCTCACCCTGAACTGAACCACGTCCGCTGCGCTCCTGTTCACCACGAATAGTACTAGCTTGACTATGAGCTACACGTTCTTGCCCACGTCCAGCACCACCTTGTCCACGCTCTCTATGAACCTGTCCACGATTTGAGCCAACCTGCCCACGTCCACCACGATCCTGCCAACCGCTAGCCTGTCCAGTAGCAGAACGCCCCTGTCCACCTCGGCTAACAGCACTTTGTCCACGCTCACTACGCTCTTGTCCTCGTCCAGCACTACCTTGTCCACGTCCAGCACCACTTGCCTGAGCACGCTCACCACGAGCAGCACTAGCCTCACGAGCATTACTATACTCACGTGGCTTTCCCGTCCGACCTTGCTTATTTCCACCCTTATACGTGTTACCCTTTACTTGCTTTCTCGTCATATTCATTCTCCGCTCTATATTGACAAGGGAAGTCCCTATAGCCATTAGCTATATGTAGACTCCCCTCTCTCGTCTTTAAAAATTTCGATATGGGATGGTAGATTTTCGAATACGGCAGGTAGCTCGCCGCCAAATTCTCCATCCAGGTTCAATTGCACCTTGTTCGGTGATGTTACTGTTAAGCGACTTGTGCGGAAGTGCACAACATGTGGATCGCCCAGATGCTCACCGCGTAATGCTAAGGTGACCAGTCTAATAAACTCAGCCAGATTACATTTGCGAATCAATAATACATCGAATAGTCCATCATTCAGCTTAGATTCTGGCGCTAAGCGCTCAAAGCCGCCAACGGAATTACTATTACAGATTAAGAATAGCATAAACTCTCCGACAAATGTCCCTACTCCCTCTGCTTGAAAGGTCAGCTCAGTTGGCCGCAAGTGGACCATCTTCTCCATACCCTTTAAGTAGTAGGCTAGCTGTCCGATCATCGTCTTCAGCTTAATCGGCACATCATAGCTAAGCTCAGTAAGGAAGCCGCCACCTGCGATATTAATGAAATAACGCTCATTGGCTCGCCCTACATCAATCGGCTCACTATATTGCTCGATAATGAGATCACATGCATATTCCCAATGCTTCGGTATGCCCATCGCACGTGCGAAATCATTCGTCGTACCAACAGGAATGATGCCTAGCGGCAGTCGATTCGGCTTATCGGCAAGCCCGTTAATGACCTCGTACAAGGTACCGTCACCACCTGCTGCGATCAGCATATCATAGCCGCCGCGCTTAAGCGTCCTCTCAACCTCTGCTGTTGCATCACCTTCACCTGTTGTTGCATGGCAAGTAACCTCAATCCCTGCCTCATCAAGCTTCTGCAATATATCTGGCAGTCGTCTACGCATCTCTTCACGACCTGATGTCGGATTATATATTAATCTTGCTCTTTTCATCACGAACACCCCTTAGTTTAACGCATAGCTTCCAAACCGTCTGGCAAGCAGCTCAGACATGTAGTGATTGGGCAAAAAGGTTTCGCCACTATAGACATAGCTCAGCCCTTCTAATCGTCCAGGAATAATGTTTCTTGTAAAGTAGCCTGGACTAATAAATAGCGGAATTACAATTACGCGCGGGCTAGCCTCTATTAATTGCAGCAGCACATCACGCGAGCCCTCTGGCAATAACGGAGCATAGGTAACAGTTTGAAATGCCCATCGCCCACTGATCTCCTCGCAAATGTGCACCATCCCGCTTTCCCACTTCTCATAGAAAAACGGCATACTGCTGCCGTGACCAAGCAATAGCAGCGCTTCCTGCTCTGGCTGCTGGGACAGGCCCTGCAGCTGACCGTGCACAATCTCAACGATTTCCGGCTCTGCGCCAATCGGCTTATCAAAGTGAATTTCCGCAGACAATTGCAGTGGCTCGAGATCACCGATAAAGTCGCTAATCGGCTCAAAGTGGAACGCCTGTCTAATCTCCTCAACATGAGAGCTGCCCTCGGATACAAATAACGGCATCACATGGATATGAGTAACACCCTCAGCCTCCAGCGTATTAACCCCATCCTGAATTAGTCTACCCTCTACCAATTCCAAATAAGCCGCATATACTGGTGTAGTCTCACGTTTTTGTCGCTGAACACCATCAACAGCCTGCTGGATCCACAGGTTTTTCGCAGTATGAACAGCTTCATCCACGGTCTGTACCCAGCTAGCATCTCTTGAACCGTGACTAATGACTAATATTCCGTGCTTTGCTGTCATTATTATTTACCTAAACGATCCAGTGCAAGCTTATAGCCGTCATTGCCATAGTTCAAGCAGCGCTTTACACGAGAAATGGTTGCTGTGCTTGCTCCTGTTTCTGATTCGATCTGATTATACGTTGCTCCGTTACCTAGCATGCGCGCTACCTCTAGACGCTGCGACATCGATTGAATTTCGTTAACCGTACATAAGTCTTCAAAAAATATATAGCACTCTTCAACATCCTTCAGCGTTAAAATCGCTTCAAATAGCTGATCGATGGATTTATCGTTTAATTTTTTAAGTTGCAAAGGAATCTCTCCTTAGTAGTCTATTTCTATTATTGTAGCGTGAATAGGGTAAAATTTCAAACATTACAGTATTCACGCTTTAAAGATGTACAGAGGACACTCATCTACACATTTTTCGCCTATCTGGGCTAATGTCCACTCCTTATAAATGCCTATCGCATATGCTGTACTAACGAAAATGAAATGTAAAGGGTTGTGATTGAAGATGAATTCCTCTCCACATGCTCAAAGCTTTGCTTATCGGAGAAATCCCTCACAAAGCGTTCACCAGTCAACCTTTCATCCAGGGCAAGTCGGGCATGGGCATGGAAGCACTACTTATGCCTCCAGACCTCCTGTAGCGCATTACGCAACAAGTGCGAGTGTGTCTCCATTTCAACCAGCGCAAGCGATAAGCGCCCCTGCGGAAGTAAAGGAGAAGGACGCTAAGCCTGCTTCTAGCAGCGGCGGATTTAGTCTCGCGAGCTTAACGAAATACGCAAATATTGATGAATTGAAGGGTTTAGTCGATCGCTTCGGTGGACTTGAAGGGATATTAAGTACGGTAACAACGGTGCAGAAGGTCGTAAGCACCGTCGGACAGATCGCGCCAATGGTTAAGGTATTTACAGGTGTGCTAGGTAAGAATAAGGAGGGCGCTACATCAGAAGAATCCAAATCAATTCCTGCACGACGCCGTGTTCGCTCAACGCGTCCACCTGCTCGTTCAGGCAAAAGCACGACAAGAAGAACAGGAGCTGCAGCTACAACTCGGCGAAATTCGCAAGCTCGACCAGCAGGATCGCAGCGCCGATCAACGCCGCTTAATACAAGACCGACAGGGCGCAGATAAACAAAAGCACGGTAAGCTAGGCGCAAGCGATATCGAAAAAATAACGCCGTAGGTGTATGAGTCATGACTCTGTCACACCTACGGCGTTGCTTTGTTAAGTAAGTATTCTGTTCAGCCTTCTATTATAAGAACAATGCATGGTATAACCAGTAGCATACAACTGAAATCCCTGCACTAATCGGTATCGTAATAAACCATGCAACGACAATACGACCTGCAACTCCCCACTTTACAGCTGCAAAGCGCTTCGCTGAGCCAACACCGAGAATGGAAGAAGTAATAACATGCGTTGTACTAACTGGCAGGTGAAGCAAGGTTGCTGAGAAAATAACGATCGCCGAACCCATATCAGCTGCGAAGCCGTTAATTGGCTCGATTTTGAAAATTTTCGTACCCATCGTTTTAATAATTTTCCAACCACCAACTGCTGTTCCTAGCGCCATTGCTGTTGCAGCAGAAAGCTTAACCCACATAGGGATACCATCATTCATATCATGCAGCTGCGCAGCAGTTAATGCAAATACGATAATCCCCATCGCTTTTTGAGCATCATTCGTACCATGTGAAAACGCTTGGAGCATTGCAGTTAAAATTTGACCTGTACGGAAGCCTTTATTAATTGTATGCGGGCTTGTTCGAGCAAATATTAGCTTTAATAACGACATGATGATATAACCCGCTGCAAATGCAATAAGCGGAGACAGGAACAATGCTTTCAAAATATCTAAAAATCCAGAAGCGTTTACTTTATCCAAGCCTTCTGAAGCGATAACAGCACCTGTTAACGCACCAATCAATGCATGTGATGAGGACGATGGAATACCGAACCACCACGTAACAAGGTTCCATACAATTGCACCGATCAACGCACAGATAACAACCTCTACCCCATGCTCTAATTGCGTTGGATCAGCGATACCAGTACCAATCATCTTGGCTACCCCAGTAAAGGCAATCGCACCCAAGAAGTTCATTGCAGCAGCCATCATAATTGCTACACGGGGCTTAAGCGCACGCGTAGAAACAGATGTCGCAATGGCATTCGCGGTATCATGGAAACCGTTAATGAAATCAAAGCCAAGTGCGAGAAGCACAACTATTATTAATACGTATATTTCCATCTGCTTAACCTCTGCTCTCTCGCTTAGCTGTTACGCATAACGATCGTTTCTAATGTATTCGCTACATCCTCGCAGCAGTCAGTCGTTTGCTCAAGACGCTCATAGATTTCTTTGCGCTTAATCAGCTCGATTGGATCCTTTACATCAGCGAACAATCGATAAATAGAAACATTTAATAGATCATCGCCTTCATTCTCAAGCCCGTGGATTGCAATATTGTGCTCACGAATTGGCAGCAGCTTCTTCTGAGTAAGAAGATCGATTGCGCTTTTGATTTGATGTGCAGAGCGAACAAGAATATCTGCAAAACGAGTAATGTACTCATCCTTCTCCTTCACGCCATACATAAGAAAACGTGTGCTTGTTGCTTCTAGACCGTCCATTACATCATCAAGCGAAGTGGTTAGAGCCATAATATCATCGCGCTCAATTGGCGTAATAAATACTTTGTTAAGCTCGCTTAAAATCGTATGTGTTTTTTCATCGCAATAATTTTCGTATTCTTTCATTTTCTTAACGAAGCTTTCAACATCAGAGAGATCCGTTACACCCTTGGCGAAATATTCAGCCGCCTCGACAATTGTATCTGCCATTTCATCAAAAGTTGTGAAGAAAATATCTTTTTTGTTTTTCTTAAACATGTCAATCCCCTTATCGACTACAGAATGGTAGCTCACAACGTCAAAGCGCGCTCGCCAAGAAATAGTGTAACCTAGAATTGTTAACGGAATGTAAAAATTAATGAAATCTTTATATTTTTTTTCATGAATTTTGCTTGGTTCTGTCGAAACAGGTCGAAACCTTGAACTTATTCTATGTTAATATGCTCCAAAATACTCTTTCCTAATGGCAATACATGAATAAAGCTTTTACCTGGAACCAGTTTTATTTCCGTTCCATCCTTTAAAAATCGAATCATGCCATCTGAAGCAGCACTCCATTTCCCTTCGATCAGTTCTCCATTCTGAATCACTAGTGCTTCTCCGCCAGCTTGTAAATCAACACTTAGTCTGCCTTCCTTATCAAGCACTTTATGCTCTGTTTGCATAAAAATTAAGTTATGACCGAATAATGCCTCTTCCGTATTTTTATCAATATGCGGCTCATCGTTAATGCTGCGCTTGTACACGCGATTAGTCTCATCAAAGCTATAGCCAACACGGTAGCCCTTTAGCTGAAATTGAACCTCAAGGTTTTTCGCGCTACCAATCGGTGCAGCAGCCGCTTCTTCCTCCGTCATAAAGCTGTAGCCTTGAATCGTCGCTTGCTCACGATAGCCTTTGGCGCTTGCGCCTTCACGCAGCTTGGATAAATTCGTATATAAATTATGTGGCGCTTTACGCTCTGAGCTTCGCCAGAAGAATTTGCCAGCGTTCGAAATTTCATCTAAATAAGGCTTGTCCTGTCGCTGTAATATCGCATAAGCATCATTACTTGCGCCAGCATGTGCAATAATGGCGTCATAAGTATCCGCTATCCCTATGAAATACGGACGATTGCTACGAACGGGACCAAGATCAAATTCATGATTTGGTGTGCTTTGGAAGATCGCAACTAGTCTCGTGATGCCTCCTTCCGCAAGCACCTCCCATATAATATCCGCTTCTGTTAATCCGCTTTGTGGTCTTGCAGGTGCCAAATTGTTTATAAGTACCGCCACAGGTCGAGTATCAATCTGCTCCTCCATAGCTTTTCCAGTAAGTAATGCAAAATATGCAGGCACTACAGGGGTAGGTGATGGTGTAGCTTGTTCAATTCCTGGCTCAATGCTCTCGCTCGTTGGCGCTGGGTTCTCTGTGTTTCCTTCACTGCATGCACTGACAAATACCATGATGCATAGTAGTACAGTTACGATCATTGCCCACTTCTTGTTCATTTCGTTCCTCCCATACTTGGTAAAGTAAACATGCCTCTCCTTACCATTTAATCATGGTTTTTAAACATTGTCTTGGTTTTTTCCACATTTTGCGATTAAAAATGTACCTTTCTTCACAATATAAGGATATTAAAAGGAGAGAGGAAGCAATTGTTATGGACATTCAAAGGGGAAATATTAGCTTATGGCTCGCTTTGTCCATCATCATTTTAAGTAATGGGCTCATGGCACATGTTATTGCGATTCCTGTTATATTAAATGTCGCTGGACGGGATTCATGGATTGCAATACTCCTTGCTGCTCCACTGTTTATTGGTTGGACCTATCTTCTTTTCAGCATTATCCGAAAGCTGAAGCATCGCTCTCTTATTGATTGGCTCAATGAGCATTGGGGAAAGCGTGTCACATTTGCCCTCAAGCTGATACTTTTCGCTATTTTGTTCTTTATTGCGCTATACACGATCGTAGATACATTGATGTGGACCGTTACGACCTACTTACAGCAGACTCCTACTATTGTCGTTTCACTTTGTATGCTTTTGCTATGTATGGTGATGGCTTATGTAGGGCTACAATCGATCGCAATGGTAGCATCGGTTTTACTGCCCATCGTTATTTTTCTAGGCTACTTTGTCGCTACAGCTAATACGAAATATAAAGATTTCTCATTGCTATTTCCGATATTCGATAACGGCATGATGCCTGTTGCGAGTGGTGCATTCTATGTGCTATCAGCTTTAATGGATATATGGATCTTGTTACTATTTGCACATCATATGAAGAAAACGCCCAATAAGCTGCAAATCCTATTGCTCGCTTGCTTTTTAATGATGATGGTGTTTGGACCAATTACAGGGGCGATTTCAGAATTTGGACCTACTGAGGCATTAAAGCAACGGCATTCCACATTTGACCAGTGGAAAATATTGAGCTTAGGGCAATTACTGCAGCATGTCGACTTCCTATCGATCTATCAATGGATATCTGGCGCAGTTATTAGAGCTGCTATAAGTATTTACCTAATGATTGATGTATTTCAGTTCAAGCAAAATAAACAGCGGTTGAAGCTATTAATCGGATCAGCTGTCATCTTGTTCGCCCTACTATTTCTCAATTGGCGTGAGGATGCGAAGCTGTTTATGCTATTGCGTTATGTGTTTCCCATTCACTTTGTTTTTGTTGTGCTGTTTACAGCAGCAATTGTGATCACGTGGCTTATCGTACGAAGAAAGGAGAAGGCTCAGCATGAACAAACCACTTGAAGTCGATATGCAGCAGCTTAGTGAGGAGCAATTTCAAGAGTATTACGATCATTCTGCAGACGTCATCGTGTTCACTAAGCAATATAAGGCGAAAAATATTAGCAGCCCTTATTATATGCAGCCTCCTGTTGACATTATTTTCTTACAGTCGGAGGCGTTAATTGACAATAACGCATTTAAAGAGCTCGTCCTCCCCTCAATTATAGAGACGTATTATGAGACAGGCTTTCAGTCTATTGAAGCGATTGAGCAATGCCCTCACATCAGTTGGTTTAAAGTTAGCTCGGAGGAAAAGCCAATCACCGTTCAGAAAATGTCCACCCTCATCTATGAAGGGAATGTGATGTGTGCGATTCCAAAGCTGAAGGTGATTATGTCGATCAATATCGCCAAAATCCCAATACGTACTCCAGAGGAGTCTGCTTCAGAAATTACCATTCGCGGACCGAAGGATGGCTTGGTTGAGGATGTGGTTACGAACATCGCTTTACTTCGTAAAAGAGTTCGCAATAAGCATTTGTCCGTGGAAAGCTATTCGATGGGTACGTTAACTGAAACGAAGCTAGCTTTAATGTATATGGATAACATCGCAAATTCAGAGCTAATTAGCACGGTGAAGGAACGGCTAGATCGAATTCAGGTGGAGCAATTAATTACTGTTGGGCAGCTTGATGAATTGATTAGCGACAAAACTTACTTTATCCCAACCGTTAACTTCTCTGCTCGACCTGATTTTATTGTGGAAGCTTTGCTTAATGGTCGATTCGTCATTCTGCTGGATAATAATCCACTAGCGATGATTGCACCTGGGAACGTGTTTCAGCTACTCAAATCACCAGAGGATAGCTACTTTCCGTTATTGTCTAACAATATCAGCAGAATGTTTCGTTTATTGTCACTGATTAGCTCGATTTTTCTGCCTGGCTTCTTTATCGCGATTACAACGTTTCATCCTGACCAGCTCCCATTCACGATGCTGGCGACGATCTCATTTGCACGAATGGGGATCCCGATGGAAGCGTCGATTGAAATGTTTCTTATTATCAGCTTCATGGAAATCTTTCGCGAGGCCAGCGTGCGAATGCCGAGCAGCATGAGCCAAACGATCACCGTTGTCGGCGGTCTTATTATGGGAGAAGCTGCTATCCGAGCTGGATTAGTCTCACCGATTATCGTCGTTGTCGCAGCGATTTCGATTATATCGGGAGCAACTCTTGTTAATCAGTCACTTGCTAACAGTGTTGTCTTCTATCGCTTTATCGCTTTTGTATTTAGCTCGATACTCGGTATATTCGGGTTTATTATTGCCTATATCCTTTTCATCTTATTTCTATCGACCGTTCGTTCATTTGGCGTTCCTTATCTAGCTCCGCTGTCTCCGTTAAGCTTAAAAAATTTTATTATTTCAGCTTTTCAAATTCCATTGCGATATCGTAATACACACCCGTCGTATCTTCACACGAAAGAGAGGAAAAAGGATGATTAGCTATGGGCAATAAGCTGTTAACCTCACTAAAGCTTGGTTTACTCGTGCTTATGTTATATTCGCTGACCGGATGCTGGAGCTCAAGTAACATCCAGGATCAGCACTATACTGCTGCTATAGGCATTGATTTTGATGGAGAGAACTACATTCTCTACGCACAAACCTTAAACTTTGCCTCAATTGCTAGTACAGAGGGAGCGCAGGGCACTACTCCTGATAATAGCTCTTATGTCGGAATAGGCGTTGGCAAGAGCATGCACCTTGCGGCATCCGATTTATACAAAGCAGCGCAGCTACGTATTGAGTGGGGACATACTCAGGCAGTCATTGTCAGTGAGCGCGCACTGATGGCTAAGGATTCTGAGCTTGTTGACCGGGTTTACCGATTTCCCGATAACCGCTACAATGTATGGTTTTTCGTCACGCAAGAGCCGATCGATAAACTATTAGAGAGCGATACGTTCTATAATTTCACTACCTTGCGCACCATTATCCATATGCCTGAAAGCTCTTATAATCAAACAATGACATTGCCCCCAATACAAATGTTTAAATATTTATCGTTTGTCAATGAGCCAGATCGACTGTCCTATGTTCCTTGTCTTGGTTTCAATGAGACCAGCTGGGAGTCACAAACTAAGCAGCTTAAGCTGCCTGTCATTACTGCAGGATACTTTGCTTCGGATAAAGTAAAAAAAATGATTAAAATTGAGGATATTAAAGGGTATCGCTGGGCTCAGCCGAAGCTCACTCGGACGATGTTACTTGTTAAGGATGAAAAGAAGGATTACGCGGTAGTGATTGTTCATAAAGCAAAGGTTAAAAAGAAAGCGGTACTTGTCGATGGTCAAGTGAAGTTTAATATTGAGGCTAGCTATCGTGGATCAATGGACGAATATATCGAGGAAATCGACTATGAGGATATGATCAAGCTTGCTGAGGAGCAAATTAAGCAAGAGATTATCGAGACGTACAATTTTGGCGTGGAAGAGGAGCTTGATTTTTTCAATCTGATGCATAGCTTCCGCATGAAAAATCCGTCTCGCTGGAAGCAAATGACAAAAAACGGCCAAGAGTTTATATTAACGAAAAACTCGATTAATGAGATTAAGGTTAAGCTTGTTGTGTCGACGAACGGCAAATATAAGCGGCAGAAGTGAGGTGCACTTGAGCGTACAGTGCTTGGGATTAATGCGCTCGCGGGGTTTTTAGCAGCGCTTCGGACTAATGCGCTCGCGGGGATTGGGCAGCGCTTTGGACTAATGCGCTCGCGGGGATTGGGCAGCGCTTCGGACTTAATGCGCTCGCAGTGGGATTGATTGCAGTGCTTCGGACTTAATGCGCTCGGGGGATTGGGCAGCGCTTCGGACTTAATGCGCTCTTTCATCACGCTTTTTAAATCCCTTTGCTACTATTGTCTCCTATCGAGGTAGCAAAGGGATTTAAAGGCGGAGCACTCCGTTTTCCAGAGCGCATTAAGTCCTTCGCTGTTGCGGTTTGCTACTTGAGCGCTTTAAGTCCTTCGATGTAGCCGTTTGCTGATTGAGCGCTTTAAGTCCTTCGATGTAGCCGTTTGCTGATTGAGCGCTTTAAGTCCTTCGCTGTTGCGGTTTCCCTCTCGAGAGCATTAGTCCTACGCTATTGATATGCTTCTTGAGCGCTTTAATCCTTGCTGTAGCTTCGCTACGGTATGTGTACCTCATTCTGCCTGGAAGTAAGGGAGGGGTGAGGGTTTATGGTTCGTAGCCTTCAGCTAGCAGCCTCCCTTAAACCTCATAAAAAACCTGCTACTCCGCATTGTTTTAATGGGAGCAGCAGGTTTTTTATTATCTCTCTATCATTTCTATTAGACCTTTTATACTCTTCTTTCTCTTTATCTGCTAAATTGACCAGTTTACCCATTCGTCTGATCTTGCTTCTAGTCCGTCTATCCAGCGGATGGTTGCTCCGATGGCTTCTTGCTGATGGGCGTAGGTCGAGAAGGTGTGGTTGGCTTGGAAGATGATTTCTTTCTCGCACGTCCCTTCGCTACGTGTCCACAGTATTTTCTGATACAAAAAGCCGTAGTCGACTGGAATATCATCGTCGCTTGTGCCGTGTACGAGTAAAACATCACCTGAGAAGCGAGTTACCGCTTGGAATGGCTGGTGCTCCATCAATGAATCGAAAAATACTGGCGTTAGCGTGTAGCCCAAGTAATCTGTTTTACCCTTCGTATATGCTTCATCATAGCTTTGTCGTCCTACGATTCGAACGATATCGTTAAATGGATAGCCTACTGCTGACCATAGAATTAGACGCTTCACACGACGATCCTTTACGGCTGTCATGATCGCAACTGCTCCGCCTAAGCTATGACCTAGCAAGGTTAGTCGCGTTGGATCAAGGAAATCACAGCTTGAAATATAATCGATCACTGTCCTTGTCTGATTGATCATGGAATCAAAGCCTAGCTCGCCATATTCCCCTTCGCTTTCGCCGCAGCCCCCGTAATCAAAACGCAATACATAATTCCCTTTTGCAGCCAGTTGACGTGCCGTTTTTACAAATAAACGATCAACACCAATGCGACTACCAACAAATCCGTGGCAAATGATCACAACAGGATATTTCCCGTTCTTCTCAAGCTGCTCTGCTCCCGCATGAGGATAATGTAAAGTGGCTGCAAGCGCCAATTGTTCATGTGTAATCGTCAACTGTTTTTCCATATTTGTTTCCTCCTACTTTGATCCGCTTATCAAATTTACTATCTATATCCAATTTATATTATTCCTACCTGTTTACTATGAATTAAACTAAGAATATCATGAGTTACTTTCGATGTCAATAAAAAAGAGACGAAGCTTATCCACCACCCTTCCTTGCATAGTGGTGAAAGTAAGCACGTCTCTGCCAAATGTAATCATGCGAAGCCCTATAATTTATCGACCGTCACAAAGCTATATCCTTCAGCTCTCAGCTCGTCAATGATTACCGGCAATAGCTTAACCGTGTTCTCAACATGCTTGCTGCCAAAGCTATGTAGTAGTATATTGCCTCCATCACGTGCGTGGTCCATAATGTTTTCGAACATATCATCAACGGGTGTTCCGTCCCAGTCACGCGGGTCAATATTCCATAATACGACTTCCTTATTCAACTCCTGAAGCTGCTCCCTTACCTCGTCATTGACTGCCCCATATGGCGGCCGAACAATTGTCGGTTTATGACCTGTCACTTCAAAAATTTTATCGTCGGTATTATTAATTTCTGCAGCCAGCTCATCACTATCTAGCTTTGTAAAGCTTGGATGATAATACGAATGATTGCCAATCATATGACCTTCCGACTCAATACGCTCCAATACTTCTGGATACTTGTTAACTTGCATCCCAACAACAAAAAACGTCGCCTTAACGTCCTTTTCTTGCAAAATATCTAATATTTGAGGTGTAAATTTCAAATCCGGCCCATCGTCAAATGTAATCGCAATATTTTTCACGTTCAGTTCTTCCTCATCTTGCCCATCGATGCTATCAATTGGTTCACTTTCTGTTGGATCAACTTGATCGATATCGGAGTTATTGATTTCATTTTGGGGATTGTCCGTAGATTCTGAGGGCTGTGGTGCCTCATCAACAGCTGGTGCTGTACTAACTGGGGACCCAGAAACAATCTGATCACGCTCTATGCTTGGATGCGCTGAGCATCCTACCGCTAAACATACAATGAATAATAAGACCGCAACTTGAAATGACCTGAAACAAAGGTTTGATATTTTCATCATTCACCCTCTATTCTACTAGCATCAGATCATCTTCGCGCAGCTAAAAATGCTAAATTACAGATGCAAATGCAATCTATGAATCTAGTATATCATAGATTTATGAGAAAATCTTAATCTTTTAAAATGATTTTCTTGTTAATAGTTAACAAAATTTCTAGTGAATTCCCCTGTTCATTTCACAAGCTAGTGCAGACAGATGTTGCGTCTCTTCGGTTGTGGTTATATGGAGCATCAGGTGTGACATCAATGACCGTTAGCAGACTTTGGTTTAGACAAAACAGTTGTAAAGGACAACAGTGACTATAAGAGTAGCATTTCTGCCTTGGAAGCACCGATTTGTTCGCTAATGGACGTGATTGACCGATACATTAAAGCAATTTAAACTACTGTTTCTAACGGTCATAAGTGTCCATTCCCATCACTAGCATAGCTAGTCATCTATGATATAACGCACAAAAAATCGTCCTTTCTTGCCTTAGGAAATTACAATCCCATTTACAAGAAAAGACGATTTAGATACACATTTAAGATTAAACGAGAGCTTTCATAGCAATATCAGTACGATTCTGCATACCTTCGAAATGAATCTGTTTAACTGCAGCATAGGCATGCTCACGTGCTGCAGCAATATCCGCGCCGCGACCGACAATACCTAGTACACGACCACCGCTCGTTACAATGTTGCCGTCTACATTAGCTGTACCTGCATGGAACACAAGTGCTCCAGTCGCTTCCGCTTCTGCTAGTCCGCTAATAACTTTGCCTTTAGGGTAGTTGCCAGGATAGCCTTCAGAAGCTACAACGACACAAACTGCCGCTTGATCATCCCATTCAATGTCCAAATCAGCAAGCGTACCATTCATCGCAGCCAACACAATCTCTAGCAAATCAGTTTTCAAGCGAGGAAGAACAACTTGAGTTTCTGGGTCGCCCATACGAGCATTAAATTCAATCGTTTTCGGGCCATCCTTCGTAATCATTAAACCAGCGAACAATACGCCACGGAATGGACGTCCTTCACTTACCATCGCCTTTGCAGTTGGCTCGATAATGTTTACAATCGCATCCTCAACAATCGCTGGATCGATATGCGGAAGTGGAGAGTAAGTACCCATACCACCAGTATTCGGACCTTTATCACCATCGAAAATTGGCTTGTGATCCTGTGCCGGCACCATTGCCTTAACCGTTTCACCATCAACGAAAGCGAGAATCGACATCTCTTGACCAGCAAGGAACTCCTCAATAACCACTTGATTACCCGCGTCGCCGAAAACCTTCTCAACCATAATCGAGCGCAGCGCTTCCTCAGCCTCTGCAAGCGTCGCAGCAACAGTAACCCCTTTACCTGCTGCTAGACCGTCCGCTTTAATAACGATCGGTGCTTCCTGCTGCTGTAAGTAAGCAAGAGCCTCCTCGAAATTCGTAAATGTCTCGTATTTTGCAGTTGGGATATTATATTTCTTAAGCAGGTTTTTCATAAAGATCTTACTGCCTTCGATTTCAGCAGCCGCTTTATTCGGACCAAACGCTGGAATACCAGCAGCTTCAAAAGCATCAACAATCCCTTGAGCTAGCGGATCATCCGGACCTACGAATACAAGGTCAATACTGTTTTCCTTAGCGAAAGAGACTAACTTATCGAACTCAAACACACCAATTGGCACACATTCCGCAACTTGGGCAATCCCCGCATTACCTGGTGCACAATATAGCTTGCTAACTTTATTGCTTTTCTTTAGCGACCATGAAATTGTATGCTCACGACCACCGCTACCGATTACTAAAATATTCACAATAAAAGTCTCCTTTCAAATGCGATTAAAGCTCGGCTATCAGTACGCCAAGTCGTAGCCTAAGCCGAGCTATTTGTAGAATTATGATTGCCATGTCCTCAGGACATAGGAGGCAGACTGGAGTAAATGACAGTCGTTCCTCCGGTTCCGTTGAGCTACCCGCAAGAAGCTTCAGGACATAGGAGTAAGACGGGAGCAACGCGACAGTCGAGCTCCGATTCGATGAACTACCCACACGAGGCCTCAGGACAAAGGAGTAAGACGGGAGCCTGCGACAGTCGTTCTCCGGTTCCGATGAACTACCCACACGAAGCCTCAGGACAAAGGAGAAAGACGGGAGCAACGCGACAGTCGTCTCCGGTTCCGATGAGCTACCCTCACAAGAAGCCTTTGTCTCCGAAGAAATACCCACGATGCCCTTACTTTAAATAAGAGTTTAAAAACTCGGACTTCAGGACCGAGAAGATGACGTGAAGTTAGGGAACGAGGAGCGCAGCGTACGCAATTGGTACGTGAGCACCGCAGGCTCCCGATGAACGGCATATTCGATGCCGAATAAGCTGCAACGCAATACATCGTCATCAAGTCCGTGTTTTTAAACATCCTCTCGGACTTCAGGACCGAGAAGATGGCTGACAGCTAGGGAACGAGGAGCGCAGCGTACGGGTTAGGTACACGAGCACCGCAGGCTTCCGATGAATGCAATAGGCGAAGTCGACTAAGCTACAAAGCGGTACATCGTAATCAAAGTCCGGCTTCTGAACTTTCCTCTAATTAGTGTTTGAAATGACGTACGCCTGTAAACACCATCGCAATCCCATACTTATTCGCTGCAGCGATAGACTCTTCATCCTTAATTGAACCACCAGGCTGAATAATTGCTGTAATACCTGCTTGTGCAGCAAGCTCAACAGTATCGCCCATTGGGAAGAATGCGTCAGAAGCAAGTGCTGCGCCTTTTGCTTTCTCACCAGCTTGCTCGATCGCAATGCGAGCAGCGCCGACACGGTTCATTTGACCTGCGCCAACTCCGATCGTCATATCGTCTTTTGCAAGCAAGATTGCATTAGATTTTACATGCTTAACAACTTTCCATCCGAATAGCAATTGTTTCAATTCCTCTTCAGTTGGCTTGCGGTCTGTAACAACTTGCAAATCATCAACAGAAAGGTTGTTTACATCGCTCTCTTGTACAAGCATACCGCCGTCAACAGAAGTAACGAGCCAATCCTTGCTGCGCTCAGCTGCTGCTTTGAACTCACCTAGTTTAAGTAGACGAATGTTTTTCTTCTTCGTCAAAATTTCTAGTGCTTGAGTTGTAAAGTCTGGTGCGATAATAATTTCTAAGAAGATTGAAGATAGTAGATCCGCAGTATCCGCATCGATTGTACGGTTTGCTGCTACGATACCACCAAAGATTGAAGTAGGGTCAGCCTCATAAGCTTTTTGGTACGCTTGGTGAATATCTACACCGATACCTACGCCACAAGGATTCATATGCTTAACTGCAACTACAGCTGGCTCAGTGAATTCTTTCAAAATCGCTAGCGCTGCATTCGCATCATTAATGTTGTTGTAAGAAAGCTCTTTACCATGAAGCTGCTCAGCAGTTGTAATATTACCGCTTGCTGCAAGTGGTTTTTTATAGAACGCTGCTTTTTGGTGTGGGTTCTCTCCGTAACGAAGGTCTTGTACCTTTTCGTAAGTGACAGTATACGTTTCAGGTAGTGGATCACCTTGTAGAGCAGATAGATAGTTAGAAATTAGGGAGTCATAAGCTGCTGTGTGACGGAATACCTTCGCAGCTAGACGCTTACGAGTTTCAAGAGTTGTATCTCCATCAGCTTTGATTTCTTCAACGATACCGTTATAATCAGCCGCATCAACAACAACGGTTACGAACGCATGGTTTTTTGCAGCAGAACGAAGCATTGTTGGTCCGCCGATATCAATGTTCTCAATTGCATCTTCATAAGAAACATCTGGCTTAGCAATGGTTTCTTTGAATGGGTACAAATTAACAACCACTAGATCAATATAGTCTAGGCCAAGCTCTTGCATTGCTTTTTGATGCTCTTCGCTATCACGAACTGCTAGTAAACCGCTGTGAACCGCTGGATGCAATGTTTTAACGCGTCCATCTAAAATCTCAGGAAAACCAGTTACATCAGAGATTCCGATTACTGGAACGCCTTCTTTTTGTAGTAGATTAAATGTACCACCAGTTGAAATGATTTCAACACCTTGCTCAGCTAATGCACGAGAAAACTCAACAATACCTGTTTTATCAGAAACACTAATTAACGCTCTACGAATTGCCACTATATACCCTCCTAAGATTGTTATGCTACGAAATGAAATTGCTATCCCTTGCAGCGTTACGGTATAAGTAAGCTCTTTCGGACGCTTTTTAAACCTGATGCTTCTTAGTAATCTTCTATTGTCAGCATCAGGTTTAAAGGCGTCTCACTTCGTTCTCCAGAGCTTACTTTTACCTCCACTGGGGAATTTCAATTTCTTAGCAGTTATTAATTATTTTTATAACAAATTTACTCCGTATTTCAGCGCTCCGGACTATATGCTCTTGCGGACGCTTTTTAAACCTGATGCTTCTTCCTAATCTTCTATTGTCAGCATCAGGTTTAAAGGCGTCTCACTTCGTTCTCCAGAGCAAATAGTCCTTCGCTGGGAGCTTGTTAATTTTGCATGCTTTGTAATGCTGTATATAAATTCTTAGTTAGCTTGAACGACTACTTTTCTGCCTTCAACACTAACTTTTCCAGCTGCGATCCAGCCTACAACCTGTGGATATAGCTCGCCTTCAATGCGGTGAATGCGCTGTGCTAGACTATCTTCCGTGTCATCAGCCAAAACCTCTAACGAACGCTGAGCGATAATTGGACCGCTGTCCAATCCACCGTCTACAAAATGTACCGTTACGCCAGTTAATTTCACACCATGATCAAGCGCTTGACCGATTGCATTAACACCTGGAAAGCTAGGTAGCAGTGAAGGATGAATGTTAATCATGCGTCCTTCAAATGGCTCTACAAGTACAGAAGTGATGATTCTCATATAACCAGCTAGGATCACCAGATCAACCTGCTTCTGCTGTAGTATGCCAAGTATTTCTTGCTCGTACGCCTCACGTGAAGCATAATCCTTGGGCTTGAATACAAATGCTTCAATGTTGGCACGCTCTGCACGTGCAACAACTGGAGCTTGAGGCTTATCACAAACAAGAAGCTCGATGGATACATCGAGCTTCTTTGCCTGCACTGCGTCTACAATCGCTTGAAAATTCGAGCCATTGCCAGATGCGAATACAGCGACGCGTAAAGCCATTACACTTCTGCTCCCGTAAACGTAACGATGCGATCGCCCTCTGTTACAGTACCGATGCGATATGCTTGCTCACCAAGCTCGTTCGCTAGACGCAACGCCTCGTCAGCTTGCTCAGCTGGAACGATCACAACAAGTCCAATGCCCATATTAAATGTTGTGAACATATCACGATTAGAAATATTTCCTTTTTGCTGCATCAATTCGAAGATCGGTAGAATTGGCCAAGAACCGTATTCTACATCAACGTTGACACCCTCAGGAAGAACGCGTGGAATATTTTCGATGAAGCCACCGCCAGTAATATGTGCCATACCTTTTACATTTACTTGCTCGATCAGCTTCAATGCAGATTTAACATAAATTTTCGTTGGCTCAAGAAGAACATTACCTAGCTTAGCACCGCCAAGCTCTGCAAGCTCATCCTGCAACGAGTAACCAGCTTGCTCAAGCAATAGCTTACGAACAAGTGAGAAGCCGTTACTGTGAATACCGCTAGAAGCGAAACCAAGAACAGCATCGCCAGGAGCAATCGTTGAACCATCAATCATCTTCTTGCGGTCAACAATACCTACCGTAAAACCAGCGATATCATATTCCTCTTCAGTGTACATACCAGGCATCTCTGCCGTTTCGCCACCGATTAGGGCGCAACCAGATTGCACACAGCCTTCGGAAATACCAGCAACAATCGCTTCAATTTTCTCAGGCACTACTTTACCGCAAGCCAAGTAGTCTAGGAAGAACAACGGCTCAGCACCAGAAACGATAATATCGTTGACGCACATTGCAACAGCGTCAATTCCGATCGTATCATGCTTGTCCATTGCAAACGCAAGCTTAAGCTTAGTACCGACACCATCAGTACCAGACACCAATACTGGCTCCTCATATTTGTCCTTGTTTAAACCGAACAAACCACCGAATCCACCAAGATCAGCCATAACCTCTGGACGGAAAGTACGCTTAACATGCTTTTTCATACGCTCTACTGCTTCATTACCTGCAGCAATATCGACGCCAGCTTTTTTGTACGCCTCTGACATTCAAGTCAACTCCTAAAAAAATATTCGTCTAAATGGTAAATCATATCTATGTTGTTCTAGCAATAACTTACATTATAAAAGCTACAAGACCAAGTTGGATGACAAGCCTGCGACCGTCAGCCAACGACTTTGATGAAATACCCACAAAAGCCTTCAGGACAAAGGGCGCTGATGGGAGCAACGCAACAGTCAGCAACCGGCTCCATTGAACCACCGACAAAAGCCTTCAGGACAGAGGGCGCTGACGGGAGCAACGCAACAGTCAGCAACCGGCTCCGTTGAGATGCCCACAAAAGCCTTTACTTTAAATGAGAGTTTAAAAACTCGGACTTCAGGACCAAGAAGATGACGTGAAGCTAGGGAACGAGGAGCGCAGCGTACGGGTTGGGTACGTGAGCACCGGAGGCTCCCGATGAACGTCATATTCGATGCCGAATATGCTACAACGCAAAGCATCGTCATCAAGTCCGTGTTTTTAAACATCCTCTCCTAGCAGGAGCAGCTTTTGTCTGATTCTTCGTCCACGTACGTCGGATAATCATTATCAAAACAAGCCATGCACATGCCATGCTTATATTGATCATCATACGCACCAACAGACTCTCTAAACCCTTGATCCGTTAAAAATGCGAGTGAATCCGCATTGATCGCCTTACGAATTTCCTCAACTGTACGGCTAGAAGCGATAAGCTCCTTGCGATCAGGAGTATCAATACCGTAGTAGCAAGGGTTTTTGAATGGAGGTGATGTGATACGCACATGCACCTCAGTCGCACCAGCCTCGCGCAGCATATTAACGATACGTAGCGACGTTGTACCACGAACGATAGAATCGTCGATCATCACAACACGCTTACCCTCAACCACTTTGCGAACGGCAGACAGCTTCATTTTAACTCCACGTTCACGAAGCTCCTGTGAAGGCTGAATAAATGTACGACCTGTATATTTATTTTTAATTAAGCCAAGCTCATAAGGGATACCTGTTTGCTCTGCATAACCGATTGCAGCGGAAATACTAGAATCAGGAACGCCTGTTACGACATCGGCATCGACAAATGCCTCAACAGCCAAGCGTTTACCCATCCGTTTACGAGCAGTATGAATGTTAACCTCATGAATATCACTATCAGGACGAGCGAAATAAATATATTCCATCGCACAAGTTGCACGACGGGATTCGCCTGCATCATAACGATCATAGTGAATACCATCTGCATCCAAAATAATCATTTCGCCTGGCTGAACATCACGGATAAATTCGCCGCCAACGGTTTCAAATGCACAAGTTTCCGATGCGAACAGATAGCCATCACCAATCGAAGCCATGGAAAGCGGACGCAAGCCATGAGGATCGGATGCAACAATTAGCTTGTCATTCGTCATAATTAAAAAGGCGAAACCACCAACGACACGACGCAATGCATCACGAGTCGCTTCAACAAAGTCTTTGCTAGAGCGAGCAATTAAATGCGCAATAACCTCGGTATCGCTAGATGTTTGGAAGATCGAACCGCTATTTTCTAGCTCCTTACGAATTTCAGGAGCGTTAACAATATTACCATTCGTCGCAATAGCCAAGTCACCGTCACGGTACTTGAATATAAGCGGCTGTGCGTTGGACAGCTTACTCTCACCAGCAGTGGAATAACGAACATGACCGATTGCACGCTCGCCAGTCAATTTCTCCATAATGGATTGATTGAATACTTCCTTAACTAGCCCCATCTCACGATGGTAGTTGAACGTATTGCCTTTGCTGCCGTCAACTGTACAGATTCCCGCACTTTCCTCACCGCGATGCTGAAGTGCATGAAGACCAAAGAAGGTAACCGCGGCAGCGTCATGGTGTCCGAAAACACCAAACACGCCGCATTCCTCTCTCAATTTATCGAAAATATCGTCACGACCGATACCTTGATTGTAATGATCTCCCGTCCATAGCTGCACGCCGTTTATTTCATTAGACATGGGATCGCATCCTTCCACACACCCTCAAGTTTAGTAACTGGTGTGTTAATAGCTGCCTTTTGATTAACGTTAATAACTAAATCCTCTCCGCCAACTGTACCGATTACAGCAGCTTTTACGCCATATTGTGCAATATGAGCAAGCAATGCTTGCGCTTTTTCAGCAGTTGCAGAAAGAAGAATACGAGATTGAGATTCGCTGAATAGGAAGTGGTCCGCACGTAGCTCAGTTTCTACAGAAACGTTTGCTCCGATACGACCGCTAATACAAGATTCAGCTAGTGCAGCTGCAACGCCGCCTTCAGACAAGTCATGAGCAGAAGCTACTAGACCAGCTTGAATCGCAGATAGAACAGACTGCTGCAAGCTTTTCTCAGCTTCAAGATCAAGCACTGGAGGACGACCAACTGGTGCACCTTGTTTAACATATTGAAGCTCAGAACCACCGAACTCAGCTCTTGTTTCACCAAGAAGGATGATAACATCTCCTTCTTTCTTGAAGCTTTGAGTTGTAATATGATCAACGTCATGTACAAGACCAACCATACCGATTACTGGAGTTGGGTAAATTGCACCTTTCGCATTTTCATTGTACAAGCTAACGTTACCGCCGATAACTGGCGTTCCAAGCGCAAGACAAGCTTCGCTAATACCGTCAGCAGATTTTTCGATTTGCCAGAATACTTCTGGTTTTTCAGGAGAACCAAAGTTCAAGTTATCTGTAATCGCTAGTGGCTCACCACCAGAGCATACGATGTTACGTGCAGCTTCAGAAACAGCGATACGTCCACCAACCTCTGGATCTAGGTATACATAACGGCTGTTACAGTCTGTTGTCATCGCAAGTGCTTTACGAGTACCGTCAACAAGCACAACCGCTGCATCAGAACCAGGCTGTACTGCAGTAGCTGTACGAACCATGTAATCGTATTGGTTGTAAACCCACTCCTTGCTCGCTACTGTAGGAGAAGCAAGAATTTCTTCAAGTGTACCGTTCAAATCAGTAATTTCAGCAAAGTCTGCTGTGTTTACGTCAGAGAACTCGTGATAGTAAGCTGGCTCTTGAGACGGCTTGTTGTACACTGGACATTCGTCAACAAGTGCTTTAACAGGCATGTCCGCAACTTCTTCACCTTTATGGAATAGACGCAAACGACCGTCATCAGTAACTTTACCAACTTTTACACAAATTACGCCCCAACGTTCAAAAATTTCCTTCGCTTGTTCTTCATGCTGTGGTTCAACGACAAACAGCATGCGCTCTTGCGATTCAGAAAGCATCATTTCGTAAGGTGTCATATTTGTCTCACGTTGAGGAACCTCGTCCAAGTAAAGCTCTAAGCCGTTACCAGCTTTAGATGCCATCTCAGCTGAAGAACAAGTAAGACCAGCAGCACCCATATCTTGAATACCAAGCACGATGCCGGAGTTAATCAATTCAAGCGTAGATTCCATAACTAGCTTTTCCATGAATGGATCGCCGACCTGTACTGCTGTTTTCTTTTCTTCAGATTCCTCAGAAAGCTCAACAGAAGCAAATGTCGCACCGTGGATACCATCACGACCAGTTGCAGGACCTACGTAGAATACTGGGTTACCTACCCCCTTCGCTACACCACGTTGAATTTTATCGTGATCGATCAAGCCAACGCACATTGCATTAACAAGTGGATTACCTTCATAGCTTTCGTCGAAGTTAACTTCACCTGCAACCGTTGGGATACCGATACAGTTACCGTAACCAGCGATACCGCTAACTACATTTTCGAACAAATATTTCACGCGCTCACTCTCAAGACGACCAAAACGCAAGCTGTTCAATAGAGCAACTGGACGTGCGCCCATGGAGAAGATGTCACGAATAATACCGCCAACACCAGTCGCAGCACCTTGGTAAGGCTCAACTGCAGATGGATGGTTATGCGATTCAATTTTAAATACAACCGCTTGATTGTCGCCGATGTCAACAATACCAGCGCCCTCACCTGGACCCATCAATACCTTCGGACCAGTCGTCGGGAATTTCTTCAAGATTGGCTTGGAGTTTTTGTAAGCACAGTGCTCTGACCACATTACACTGAATACGCCGATCTCAGTGTAGTTAGGCTTACGTCCGCCAAGGAAGCCACAGATTAGCTCATACTCATAATCTGATACGCCGAATTGCTGATAAATTTTTTGCTCCGCAATTTGTTCTGCGGTTGGCTCCTTAGCCGTTAATTGCTGTGCCATGTTGTTCCCTCCATGCATTCAAAATCGATGTAAACATACGTTTACCGTCAGCAGAACCTAGAATGTCGCTAACTGCGCGCTCTGGGTGAGGCATCATGCCTACAACATTACCTGCTTTGTTACTAACACCTGCAATATTATCTACAGAACCGTTAGGGTTGGAATCACCTGCATAACGGAAAATGATTTGATTGTTTGCTTGAAGCTCAGCCAATGTCTCATCATCGCAGAAGTAGTTACCTTCACCATGAGCGATTGGAATGTTGATAATTTCGCCTTGCTCAAAATCACGCGTAAATGGATTGTTATTGTTCACAACCTCTAGCGGAGATTGATGGCAACGGAATTTTAGACCGTTGTTACGAATAAGTGCGCCTGGCAGCAAATTCGCTTCTGTTAGAATTTGGAATCCGTTACAGATCCCAAGAATATATTTACCTGCCTCAGCAGCCTTTTGAACCTCGTTCATTACATTTGCAAAGCGAGCGATCGCACCGCAACGTAGATAATCTCCGTAAGAGAAGCCCCCTGGTACAAGGATGCAATCATATGATGACAAGTCAGTTGCTGTATGCCATACATAATCCACTTCTTGACCAATTGTTTGCTCTACAGCTTTGTAGCAGTCAATGTCACAGTTCGAGCCTGGAAATACGAGTACCGCAAACTTCATCCTATTAGTCCTCCAGTTCAAATCGGTAGTCTTCAACAACCGTATTAGCTAGCAGCTTTTCACACATAACCTTCAAGCGAGCCTCAGCTTCTGCACGATCATTTGTATCAAGTTCAATCTCTAGGTATTTACCGATGCGAACTTTACCAACCTCGTTAAAGCCAAGTGAATGAAGACCGCCCTTCACCGCAACTCCTTGTGGATCTAGTACATTCTCTTTAATCGTTACATAAACAGTTGCTTTCATATTAGCATTAGCCTCCCAAGACTTCTCAATTTATTCTAATTATCAAATTGCTTGCCAGTAAGACGAGTATAAATACTGCGATAGCGTTCAGTTGTTTCCGCAACAACCTGCTGTGGTAGTGGAGCTGGCATGCTTTCACGATCCCAGTCAGAGTTCAGCAAATACGTGCGAACAGGCTCCTTGTCCATACTATCAATTTCAATATCGTAAGCGAATTTATCCTCTGCCCAGAAACGTGAGGAATCCGGCGTGAAGATTTCATCGATCAGAATAATTTCACCATCAATAATACCGAACTCAAATTTGCAATCCGCTAAAATGATTCCTTTTTCCAAACAATATGCATGTGCAAAGTTGTAAAGTGCAAGACTACGTTCGCGTAGCGTTTCCGCTAACTCCTTACCAATGCGCTTAGCCATCTCAGCAAAAGAAATATCCTCATCGTGGCCGATATCGTTTTTCGCTGATGGTGTAAAAATTGGAGCAGGCAGCTTTTCATTTTTACGAAGACCCGCAGGCAATTGCTCGTCATTAATGGCACCAGTTTTCTCGTACTGCCTCCAGCCGCCACCCGTAATATAGCCGCGTACGATACATTCCATATCGATACGCTCAGCCTTACGAGTTACCGTAATACGGTGCTTCAGCAATTCAGGCTCGGTAATAATATCACCTAGCTTGTACACATCCGTATGCACGACGTGGTTGGCAATCACATCCTCCGTTAACTGGAACCAGAATGCCGACAACGAGTTAAGTACATTGCCCTTATCAGGAACGGCAGGATCGAGTACATAGTCAAATGCTGAAATACGATCTGTTACGACAATAAGAAAATGCTCGCCCAAATCATACAGCTCACGAACCTTGCCTTTGTAAATCAACGGAGCACGTACGTACTCAACTGCTGAAGAAATAGCCTTCACTTGCGTAGTCATGAACTTTCCTCCTAAATAAAATATCATAGCCTTAGCCAAGCGGCAGCTTGGTTGATTGGCATTGCAGCCTTTAGCCGAGTCGAAGCGGTAATTAGCGCAGAAGCGAGGCGGCGGTGTGAAAGGTTCTTACGATCACTGTTGTCTCCAAGTTTCCTTATTAGTTTCAAGGGTGGAAACTCGGAGACAAAGGCGACCGCTCCGCTTCTTCAGAATCCTTTCACACCTTGCCATAGGTAAGCTTATTTACTTGGCGTAAGCAAGAAGCTGCATCGCTTTAGCAAACCCGTGAAGCAGAGCGTACGAACGCTCGCCCCTTCACGCTTCGTAGAAAAACCTTCAAGCCTTCATAGGTACTCCCAAGCCGACTTCGTGAGGGTTACTCAAGAAGAGACTGCGAAGCTTACCCGGAGAAGGCTCCGAAGCGTGCTCGGAGTAGACTTCCTCGAGCGTTCACGAGTCAGCACCGAGAGATTTGCGTGAAGCTAGTGAAACGAGGAGCGCAGCGTACATTAGTTAGTACGTGAGCACCGGAGTGAGCGATGAACGCAAAGCTCGATGCCGAATACGCTACCTCGAATCACTTCGTGATCACTCGTGAACAAGGCCTAGGCGGGTGAAGATTGTGTCTACGTGTTTAAGATGCCACGCCGGATTAAAGCAATCATCAATTTCCGCTGCAGATAGAACAGAAGTAATCTCTTCAGTTCCTTCGATAATCTCACGGAATGATGTTTTTGTTTCCCAAGCTTGCATCGCACGTGGTTGTACAGTGTCGTAAGCTTGCTCGCGGCTGAAGCCTTTGTCGATTAGCTTCGTCATAACGCGACCGGAGAACGGTACGCCATACGTTGCTTGAATGTTGCGTTTCATATTTTCAGGGAATACCTGAAGGTTTTTAATGATGTTGCCTAGACGGTTCAACATATAGTTAAGCAGCATTGTTGCGTCTGGAAGAATAACGCGTTCTGCTGAAGAGTGTGAAATATCACGTTCATGCCATAGTGTTACATTTTCATAAGCAGTTAGCATATGGCCACGAATGACGCGAGATAGACCAGAGATGTTCTCACAGCCGATCGGATTACGTTTGTGCGGCATTGCAGAAGATCCCTTTTGACCTTTTGCAAATGGCTCCTCAACTTCACGGAATTCGCTCTTTTGCAGCGCGCGAATTTCTGTAGCGAATTTATCAAGAGAAGTCGCAACTAGTGCAAGAGTTGCCATATATTCAGCATGACGGTCACGCTGCAACGTTTGTGTAGAGATCGGAGCTGCTTTGATGCCTAGCTTCTGACATACAAACTGCTCAACGAATGGATCGATGTTCGCGTACGTACCAACCGCACCAGAAATTTTACCGAATTGCACGTTGTCTGCTGCATGCTCGAAGCGCTCAAGATTACGTTTCATTTCTTCATACCAAAGCGCAAGCTTCAAACCAAATGTTGTTGGCTCAGCATGTACGCCATGTGTACGACCCATCATTTGTGTATCTTTATATTTAATCGCTTGTCCGCGTAAAATTTCAATAAAGTTAACAATGTCTTTATGCAAAATTTCATTGGCTTGACGTAGCAAATAGCCGTTGGCAGTATCGACAACATCTGTCGAGGTTAAACCGTAATGCACCCATTTACGTTCAGGTCCAACGGTTTCTGACACGGCGCGTGTAAATGCGATAACGTCATGACGAGTTTCTTGCTCGATTTCATAAATACGATCAATATCAAAGCTTGCTTTCGCACGAAGTGCTTCTACATCCTCACGAGGAATAACGCCCAGTTCAACCCATGCCTCACATGAACAAAGCTCAACCTCCAGCCATGCTTGAAATTTGTTCTGCTCTGTCCAGATAGCTCTCATCTCTGGTCTACTGTAACGATCTAACATTCAAGTAACACCTTCCACTCTATATTATTTATTCCAGCTATTCCATTCATTTTGCCAAATGCCTGTACGCTCTATCCATTGCATAGCGGCATCAATGTTGGATGCTAGTACATTAACATGACCCATTTTACGGTTATGAACCGCGTCTGCCTTACCGTACAAATGCACCTTAGGCGTCACTTCAAGCTCCTCAGCTAGCTTATCCACTGTACTCATACGCTCTAATAGCGGCGGTACATGCTGACCAAGCACGTTGACCATCACGACCGGTGTCGTTAAGCTTGTATCTCCTAATGGCAGGTTGCATACTGCACGCACATGCTGCTCGAATTGTGACGTGCGACAAGCTTCCATCGTATAGTGACCGCTGTTGTGCGGGCGTGGTGCAAGCTCATTCACATACAGCCCGTCCTTCTCAGTTACAAACATCTCCACAGCGATTAAGCCAACTGCATCTAAGCCCTGTGCAATTTTAATCGCAAGCTGTTCAGCTTCAGCCTGTAGCTCGTTAGAAATACGAGCAGGCACAATCGACAGATGAAGTATGTTGCTTACATGAATATTTTCAGCAACAGGAAAGACCTTGACCTCACCCTGCGGACTGCGCGCAGCAATAACGGATATTTCCTTCGTAAAGTGAATGAATTGCTCAAGCACAAGCTCTGTTTTCGCTTTAGACAATGTTTCAAATGCTTCTGCTATTTCATCACTATGCTTGATCACCCATTGACCTTTACCGTCATAACCGCCAGTTGCCGTCTTCAATACGCAAGGAGTACCAAACTGAGCAACGCCCTCTTGTAAATCCTGCAAAGTGACAATTTCACGATACGGAGCGACTGGTACGCCTGCCGCTTCAATTGCCCGCTTTTCACGCAAACGATGCTGCGTCGTATAGAGCAAATGATTTCCTTGCGGCACATACGCCTCCTGCATTAGCATGCCCGCAACCTCTGCGCTCACATTTTCAAATTCATACGTGATGACATCGGAGCGCAAAGCCAGCTTGCGTGCTGCTTCAGCATCGCTATAGGCTGCAACGATCTGCTCGCTAACTTGTCCCATTGGACCATTCTCGGTAGGGTCAAGCGTAACAAAGCGGTAGCCAAGCTCGCTGCCTGCATTTGCAAGCATTCGACCTAGCTGACCGCCGCCAAGGACGCCAATCGTGGCACCAGGAAGTATCGTTTTTATTTCTTTGGTCTGCCCGTTACTCATAGCTCTTCACTGCTTTCCAGCACTTCTTGCTTCACTCTCTCGCGGCGAGCAGCAACTCTTGCTTGCACAGATGGATCAAAAGCGCCAATCAATTGTGCAGCCAACAATCCTGCATTCGTTGCTCCTGCGTTACCAATTGCGACAGTTGCCACTGGAATTCCACCTGGCATTTGCACGATGGAAAGCAACGAATCGAGCCCGTTCAAAGTTGACGACTTAACAGGTACTCCGATTACAGGAAGAATTGTTTTAGCTGCTACCATACCTGGCAAATGTGCAGCACCACCAGCGCCAGCGATAATCACTTTAATGCCACGCTCAGCAGCTGTTTCCGCATACTCAAACATCAAGTCAGGTGTGCGATGTGCAGACACAACCTTCTTTTCATATGGAATTTCCAATTCATCAAGAATATCGCATGCCAGCTTCATTGTTGCCCAATCTGACTTGCTTCCCATAATTACTCCAACCTGTGCAGACATTACATAAAACCTACTTTCTTATTATAAAGTTTTACAACTACAATCATCATGAGTAATGCTGTCTATATTGACATAAAAAAACCTCTATCGAAGTGCTTATTTTGGATGAGCGACTGCGCTTAGAGGTACATTTTAATCGCCTAAATGAGTTGCTTATACATTTAGTAAAGAGGCAACCTCAGCTTATAAATGATTAAGCGAAAAAAAATTCCACTAGCAAATCTCGCGGCTCTACTTGCTACTGGACTTCGATAAGCATAGGGATGTCGATTGAACATCCTTAGCTTTACAACTTAACATGTATGACGAAGCTCGTAGTCCAGAAAGCTTTGGTTCTGGGTAGAAACGTTCGAGCCATTCCCTCAAACATATACGAGATAAACATATTCGGTTTTTAACAACAATTATAGTTTAGCGAATGTAGTAGGCACTGTCAACAAAATACGAACATTCACATTAATTCATTTCTGATAGTTCGTTTTTCTTACATATACCCCTTCCAATCCTCACCAATTTCAACGTTTTTCTTGCCTTATGCGTGGAAAACTGACATCAAACGTCATCTATACAACGAATGTTTGAGGAACAGTGTAAACTTATACAAATTAATAATAACGCCAAGCAATTGAGAATATACATTAGCGTACTTCTTTATTTGAACGAACAATGAAGCACGCTGAAGATAATCGAAATTTACATAAAAAAGTTAGGAGGGATATTTATGCAAATCCATACCGTCAAGCGCAATGATTCGCTTTGGAATCTTGCTCAGCAATATGGCGTTCCGCTCCAGCATATTGTTGAAGTAAATGGAATTGAGCAAACTGATCCACTCGTTGTTGGGCAATCTCTAATCATACCTTCTCCGTCAGGCAACAAAACTCATAAAGTCGCACGTGGCGAGTCATTATGGTCAATTGCTCGTCAGTACGGCTTAAGCTTGCAGGAGGTAGCTGCTGCTAATCAGCTATCCAATCCCGCAAATATAAAGCCTGGGCAAATCATCATCATCCCCGCCCCGAAGCTAACAACGATCGAAGTAAATGGCTATATGGAGCGAACGGATACACAAGCTGTTGCAGAGATCGTTCAGCATAGTAATGAGCTTACCTATGTCACAATGTTTAGCTACAAAATTACTAATGAAGGAACATTAATTGAGATGGATGATGAGAGTCTACGTGAAGCAGCGCTTAACAACTCTGTAGCACCAATGATGGCAATCACCAATATCGAGGATGCAGGCTTCTCTAGCGATCTCATACATGAGGTGCTGAACAATCAACAGACCTATACCCATCTGATCACAACCGTCGCCAACACAATGACAGAACGCGGCTTCAAGGCTCTCAACATCGACTTTGAATATATACCGCCAGAGGATCACGAGCTGTACAATAACTTTTTACGTGATATTACGCAGCATCTGCATCAATTTGGATATCTCGTATCGACAGCTGTAGCTCCTAAATACAACGCAGATCAGCAAGGCATCCTTTATGAATCACATGATTATCGCGCACACGGCGAAATCGTTGACTTTGTCATCATTATGACCTACGAATGGGGCTGGACTGGCGGACCTCCACGTGCCGTCGCTCCATTAAATGAAGTGGCCAAGGTCATTAACTACGCGATTACGGAAATACCGCCAGAAAAAATTATGATGGGCATCCCATTGTACGGCTATCATTGGACGCTTCCATTTGTCGAAGGTGAATCACGCGCCGCTGCACTGAGCACAGCAGCAGCCATTTCCTTAGCAAGAGAACGCAAAGCTGCCATAGAATACGACAACACAGCTCAATCACCGCATTTTTCCTTCTACGACACAGAGCATAAGCAGCATATCGTCTGGTTTGAGGATGCGCGCAGCCTGCAAGCAAAGTTTAATCTAGTAAAACAATACGGCCTGCGAGGCGTTAGCTACTGGAAGCTCGGCATCGAAGCCGACACCAACTGGTATTTGCTAAGCGAAAACTTCTCAGTTAAAAAGCTAGTATAGCAAGCCTGGCTGTTGCAGCAGAATAGTGCAATAAAACCGCCACGAAACCTTTCCTCCTATGTAATCGTCCATAAGTTATCTACATACAAGGAGGAACTTGGTGATGAATGGTGCTAAACTCATTCTTATTTTATGCTCACTGCTTCTCATCACTGGACTAACATCATGCTCTGCAATGGAATATCCACCTGATAAAGCCATTGCTAACGGAGATGTTGTCTATTTTAGCGAGACTCACAATCTCGACACCTTTCAGCGCTTTATCGCTAATGTAGAAGCAGAACAACCAGACAACATTAGAATAACCGGCTATAGCGAAGAAGGCGATGCACTCATTACTGATCTAAAATTTGACGGCGAAGTCATTCACCTCACCTACGACAACTCACGTGACAAACACGGCGGCAAAAGCAAGGGCAAACACAAAGACAGCTGCACCACCATCACCGCCGAGCAAAGCGAAGAATGGGGCTATAACTACATCGTTAGCGACTGCACCAACAACGACCCCAAAATCAGCTACTTTCTACTAAGAACAGAAAATGAACTACAGACGAACTAAAAAGGTGTTCAACCAGTCCACAAAGAGCTGGTTGAACACCTTTTTCTACATTGAAATGCCTACACCTATAGACCATACTTCTGGAGAAGCAGCTTGCAATGACATCCCAGTCTGCGAAGCAATGCATGCAAACTTCCCTTTTAAACTCCCCCACACAACTTGGAGAGCAGCTTGCAATGCTTGCTATGGTTGCTTGTTAGGGTTCCAGTCTACAATGAGCCACTTACAAAGATCTCCTATCTACGGAGCAACAGCAAGCAAGGCGCACACTCGGCGGAGGAGTAAACCATCCTGTTAACGAAGTGTGTCGCTTTTAAGTCGCGTTGCCACATAAAAACCAATCAGGCAACGCGATTTAAACCGCGACAAAAAGGATGTGTTTAGTCCGGAGCCCTACTCCGGAGCTTTGCGTCATGCGGACTTTGAATCATACAGACGGTTTACTCCGGAGTGTTACCTCAAACGAGCCTTAATTCAGCAGTTCAGCAAGCTGCGGATCCAAGCTTAGCATATTGATGATCACAGTCAGCGCCTCAGCTCTAGTTGCTTGCGCCTTCGGTGCAAACGTGTTGTCACCTTTACCATTGATAATGCCTGCTTGAGCAGCATTGACTACCACTTGCTGAGCATAGCTGCTCACGTCATTAATATCTGCAAATTGCCCCTTCGTAGTATCCTTAGCGACATCTGTAAGGTTTAACAGTCTCGCTACGATAATAACCATTTCCTCACGCGTAATCGTTTGGTTTGGAGCAAAGTTGCCATTGCCATATCCATTGATAATACCTAGTGAAGCAAACAGCTCAATTTCATTTTTAGCCCAATGTGATGTAATATCATTGAAGCTCTTCACTTCGCTTGGTGTCTGTACTGGCAATATATTAGCTAGCATTTTTACAAACTCTGCACGAGTAATGGAGGCGTCAGGCTTAAAGCTGCCATCCTCGTAGCCATTTGTAATACCAAGCTGCGCGCCCTTCGTTACGACGCCATTCGCCCAATGGCCGTCCATATCAGTGAACTGAGGTGAGCTGGAAACTGAGATTTTTTCATTGATGCGATCTACTAATGCGTCACGATCAACAATTTCTGTTTTTAACACCTCTGTACTGTTGACAGGTGCCGTCGGTGCTGGCTCATTTGGTCCACTTGGCTCTGTCGGAACGGTAGCTTCTGGTTCAGTTGGCTCTATTGGTGTCGGATCTGGATTAGGTGTCGATCTTCTCGATACCTTCACCTTAATTTCTGAGAACTTACGCTCATCAACGACAGAGTAAACCTTAACCGTATAGGTACCAGTCGGCGCGTTGCTCGCTGCTTTTATTGTAAATTTCCCTTCTTCATCTGTTTCAAGCACTTCAATCGAAGAGGAGCTAGTCGTCCATGCAATCTTATTGCTTACGTCACCAGTTGCTTCTACTTGAACGGTAACATTACCACTTTCCCCTTGATACAGGTTAAGCTCACTAATGGAAGCCGTTACTTCATCAATAGAAGTAATATGAACCGTAATATGATTAGACACGGATGGATCCTTCACAGATTGAACTAAGATATTAAAGTTCGTTCCTGTTGCCGCATCCTCATCAACAACAATCTCACCATTTTCATTAACGGTAATATCATTGTTTTCTGAATGATAAGTTACAAGGTCTACTCCTTCTACATCCTCTCCATTTTCTGACTCCACCGTATAGCTTAGTGCCGCTTGCTTACCTTGATTAATCGTAAATTCATTCTGTTCAAGTGTAATCCCTACGATACGATATACTTGCACCGTAACAATCTCACTTACATCAGGATTGGCAACACTTGTCACCTTCACTTCATACATTCCTGTTAGTGCTGCTGGATCAACGGTAATTATGCCACCCTCTACCGTGACCTCTTCGTCTAGACTGCTCCATTCAACAGCTGCGCTAAGATTACCAACAACCGTCGCACTACCAGCTACAGTAACGTCTTCTCCTGCACGCAAGGCTACCTTCGCTTGGTCAACCGTAATTCCTGTAACTTCTGCAACCTCGATTACCACGCTATCTGACTTTCTCGAATCAACCGCTGAAGTTGCCGTTACAGTGTAATTACCTGTCGCCGCACCATCTTGTACTGTTAATTCACCTTGAGCATTAATCGTAACAAGCTCACTTGGACCTTCAACGCTCCAAATGATCGCATCACTTACATCTCCGCTCACAGCTACATCAGCAGTCACCGTAATACTTTCACCTGCTTGCAATACAGCTTGACTCACTTCATTAATGCTTACTGAGTTAATTGATGTAACATGAATCGTAACATCTTTTGTAATGCTTTCATTTAACGCAGCTTTAACTGTTATGGTATACGTACCCGCTGCTACATCCTCTCCAACAACAATTTTGCCGTTTTCAACATAAACATTACTATTCTCATAGTCAAATGTTACATTGTTAATGCCCGCTACACCGCTAGCGTTTGTTCCGTTAACGGTTGTACTAAAAGCAGCTGATCTCCCTTGGTTTAGCGTAAGCTCACTCTCTGACACGTTAATACCAGTAATCGTGAACACTTGAACAACTACTTCTGTTTTCACATTAGGATTCGCTACACTTGATATCCATACAGCATAGTTACCTGCTGGAGCTGATGGATGAATAGTAACAACCCCGTCGGTTACGTTAATGTTATCTGAATCGCTAGAACTCCAGTTCACATCACTGCTCAAGCTGCCTTCTACAATCGCACTAGCTGACAATGTAACACTTCCACCAGGCTGCAATATTACCCAATCCTGATCAACATCAACACTAGTGACTTTGGCTACTTCTAATGGCACTGTTGCAAATTGGGTCGCATCTACTGAAGAAGTTGCAATGACAGTGTAGGTACCCACTTCAGCACCAGCCAATACCGTCAATACGCCTTGTTCATTAATCGTTACAAGCTCGCTCGGTCCATCTACACTCCAAATCACAGCTGAGCTTACATCTCCAGTTTTTGTTACATCAGCAATTAGGGTAATATTTTCCTCTTCTTGAAGAACGATCTTACTCGGCTCAACAATTTGCACCGAATCAATCGATGTAATATAAAGATCAGCCGTGCTGATTACTTGCGAGTTAACACTAGATTGTGCGCTTAGCTCGTATTTCCCTGCTGCTACAGATGACGAAACATGAATGACGTTATCCTCATCTACCGTAATCCCCGCTACTAGATCTCCCTCATCATCAGTAATCGACCAAACCAATTCATCGATGATACGATCACCATGCTCACCAGCAACAATGACTTCATATTCTAGCTCATACGACGTTCCTTTATAAATAGAAGGAATCGTTGAAAGCTCAATATCCTCAATCTCGAACACTTCAACTGTTACAGTCTTATACACCTGTTCATTAATCGCGGATGTCACGGTAACATAATAGGTGCCAGGTTCAGCATCTGCAGCTACCGCAATGTCCCCTTGCTGATTGACAGACACGTCTACATCTTCACTGTTCCATTCTACTGCTGTAGATAGTGGACCAATAACATCTGCTGAAGCGGTTAGAGTCGTTTCTTCTCCAGCTCGCAAGTAGACAACTTCCTTATCTACTGTTATTCCTGTAACCTTGCCTACCTCGATCGTTACAGAATCCAACTGTCTAGCGTCGATAGCTGATGTAGCTGTTAACGTGTAGTTGCCTGTGTTAGCTCCAGCTTTAATCGTTACCAGACCATCCTCATCAACTGACACCATAGCATCGTTCGAGCTTGACCAGATCACCTCTTTACTAACCTGACCCGTTACCTCCACCTCCGCTGACAATTGAAGCGTGTCACCAGACTGATACGCAGGCTCACTATCGATCGGCAGACTAACGGTTACAGAGTCAATCGACGTCACGTAGAGCTCTATCGTTCTCGCAACACTGTTTTTATAGTCTGATGTAATCGTTAGCGTATACTTACCTGTTGCTGCATCAGGATCAATAACGATATTTCCGCTGTCATTAACCTCAACCGCAGCTTGATTACTACTGATGATGCTGAACTCATCTATTCCCTCAACATCATCCCCATTCACTGTAACCACAGATGGGTTAAGTGTTAGCTCCTGCCCTTGGTTAAGATGATACACATTCTCTACTCCAGTAATGCCTGTAATATTATAGACCTGTACAGTCACATCTGTAGAGATAGAGCTAAATTCTTCATGACTATACGTAATCGTATAGTTGCCTGGCTGTACGCTAGGAGCAACAGACAGTTGATATTGTCCGTCAGCGACCTTCGTGACACTTAAGCCAGATACTGTATCCCAAACGCCTGCTTGTGTAAACTCACCGCTACCTAGAAACTCTGCTGACAACTGGGCTGTTCCACCGGGCATTAGCTTGATCTGCTCAGGTTGAACCTCAACATCCGTTGGGCCTCCTACTTGAACGGTGATCGTCGCTTTCTTAGTTGTATCTCTTGTGGATGTGAACGTCATCTCATATGATCCCGGATCAACATTCTCATCAACGATCACTTGACCATCAACATAGGATATAGCATCATGATCACTTTCAACGGTGAATTCAGTCGTACTGTAGAAATTAGCATGATTCGTCCTAACCTTCACTTCAAAATCTGCAGCCTCTCCAGCTCTAATACCTATACGCTCAGCAGCAGGTTCTACAGATTGAACAGTCGCTGGTCGAATGGTGATATTATTTCTTCTGAATCCACCCTTAGCTACAGCATGGACATAATAAGATTGTGCCTGTGCCTCATTTAAGGTGAATACACCATTCTCGTCTAGCACAGCTCCCCTATTGGCAGTTCCCAAATACCAAGTAATATCTTGAGGTATTGGAAAACCTTCTACCGTGTTATTCTGGCTTATTACGGTAGCATTTATAGCGATAGATTCGCCTACAAATAGATACAACTCTGAATTATTTTCATCAATTCCCTCGATATCAATCCGATCAATGCTGCCAAATAGAACCTGGAAGTTAAACGGCTCATCAGGGAAGTGATTTATATATCCTGATACATCAAAAATAGCACCTAACTGAAGATTATACATATTAGAATTCCCTTGAATTTCTAAATAAATCTGATTCTGATCGTCTGTAACTAGAGAAAGAGACGGAACACTATAATAAGGCTCACCGCTCAACGTGTAATTATACCCACTGACCTGTAACTGCGAGAAATCATAATTCGTAATCCCATCTGCAAGCTCGATGTTTAGTGGTATCCTTGTGGTATCATAATTACCATAACTATTTTTAGGAACAAATAGTTTATCCTTCTCTAAAGAAATCGACTTAATAAACTCATCTCGAACGTATACAGGTATCTTATACTTTAACCCTGTGCCATTCAATGCAATCGTAACCGTGTAATCTCCTTCTGGAACCGTACCATCGATATTCACACCAAATGATGCGTAGTATCCCTGTCTATAATTATCCCACTGAGACCAAGGACTATGTACTATAATCCCTGGATGATTACTAAATACAGAAAAATCTAATTGTTCCTCCAGATTCTCTACATTCTTAGTTATAAACGTATGGTAAGTAGAATGATAGTTTCCAGCTAGTTGATAAACACTTGGTGCTACACCGTTCATATTCTCCCAATATATGCTAGCGTTTGACAACATCAATTCAAATTCCGTTATTACTGAAGGTTCCTCTGCAAAACTAGCATACAAATAGATACTACTATAATCCTCGGCAAATGTTTCCTTTAGCTCCTCAGCAATAACAATCCTATTATCGCTAAAATCCACTCCTTGAATTGGCATAACGAGTCCTCCACCTACAGAGGAAATCTCGATGATCGGCGTGCTAGTAATGTTTCCATGATTAATATAAGCGAGCTCATAGCTTTGTTCACCGAAAACCTCATGCTGGAGTAGTTGACTTGTCAACAGCACACCATCCTGCTTCAAGCCAACGATCTCACGATACGGAGCAACAACCTCAAATTGATACACTTGCACGAACGTAGGGTCAAATACGGACACTACTTCTAGCGTATATGTCCCTTCAGGTGCATCCTGTGCAATCTGAACACGATCGTACAAGCCCGATTCATCCCTAGTAACCGTAATATACGCATCCTCTTGAGGCTCAATCGTATAACCTTGACCAGCTCCACCCTCAGTCATAACATTAAAAGCAACCGTATACTCTCCACCCTGTCCAGCAAGAACAAGATTTGTAAGTTCTGAATTTACTGTAATATCAAGAACCTTCGGATGTACAACTGTAAATGTTACCTCACTAAATATAGAAGGATCATCAGCAAGCTCAGCTCTTAATATATAGTCACCTTCGGCTGTTCCCTCGCCAATTGTCACCAGACCATCCGCTACTGTAATACTGCTATCATCTACACTCCAATTAATTGAGCTTGTTCCCCCGATGAAAGGAGGATATAACCCGCGCTCACTTGCAGTAAATTGATATTGGCTATCAACGTTCAGTCGGATGAATTGTTGGTTGATATCAAGTGCAATAATCTCTTGTTGGAAAGCGGGTACATTATCTCGAATTTCCCATAGCTGATCAAAGTCCCAATCCACGAATTGATTAGCATCACTCAGATCTTCATAAAGCAACGGCGTGCCTTCGATTGCACTTTCTTCGTGTTCTAGTTTTGTGTAATATGCACGCTCAATGACTCCATTATTCTCTCCGTATAATCTCCCTTTCCATATTTGATTCTCTGATGAATTTTTGTTAGTTATCGAGAATTGAGCACTATGAGAATAAACCTCTTGAATACTTCCTGTCGCGCTATTGCTTGCTACAAACCCTCCAAAATACCCCCCGCTACTCGAGCCATATTGATACGTATAAATATATAATTCAATCAATGCGTAGCTTTGTGTAACCGTTCCTGCATTAGTGGCTACGAAACCACCAACGTTCATACCTGAAAAAGGTAAAATATTACTTACTCCTATATATCCTGAAGAAAAGCTGGTGCTTATCGTTCCACCCTGAACGTTATCTATAACAAACCCCGCAGCCTTTGTTGTAACAGATACACCTGACTGTACATCGGCATAGCTACTTTCAATTATTCCTGAATTCTGACCTACAAATCCAACTACTGTCTGACTATATCCATTTAAAGAAGAAACAGCAAAAGAATGATTAATGCTCCCCTCATTATTCCATACAAATCCAGCTACATTATTACTATTAAGATTTAGATTCAGATTTGCAGAGCTATATTCAATACTCCCCGTTGACTTATTATTCAGAACTAAACCTGCAAAATCACCAGTTATCTCAGCACTTTCATACTGACTGAACTCCATGCTTAAGTCATTCTCTACATGAACATTCACTATACTCCCCTCATTGTTCACTGCCAAAGGAGCATATTCAGAGGTATTATTGGAATAGTTATTAAAGAAAATTAGATTGAGATTTTTAATTACACTGCTATCCCCTATAGTATGAAATAATGGCTCTCTGATCCCTGAAGCATTGAATACATCCATAATGATCGTGTAACCATTACCATCTAAAGTTAATTGAGAGGTTTCCTCGCTTGAGATTCTCCTCCAAGTAGTAGAAAAATCTGAAAGCGTGATATCATTCATCAATCTAAAATGCATATTGTCCTGATGTACCTCTCTAATATTATTAAACTGAATCATTGTACGAATTAAGTACGGATCATTTTCAGTTCCAGTACCTCCTGCAAATAAATGATCATGCTGAGACGCATTAACAACATTGACGCCGATACTTCCCATGGGGATCAGTCCAACAATTAATGCTACGATCAGCAAGGAAGTAAACCATTTCATTCCTTTTGCCTTCAATTGCACTACCTCCTACGATAATATTTCAGTGCCATAACACTACATAATGCTGGGAGGAGCATTTACTAGCTGCACCGAACAATGGATATTGCAAGAAGTATAACAATTAGCACCATATATGAATTCACCATAAAGTCGTAGTTTACTTAAATAAACTAATATAGGTCTATAGACCCACTTTTTTTTAGATGCTAACCAATAAAAAAAACGGTTAAAAGCTAGGTTTTCCTTAGCTTCTAACCGGTTTCTATTTCATTACGACTTTGGTGTGAACAAATTTAATTCACGTGCTCGAACTACTGCCTGACTACGACGCTTAACCCCTAATTTGCCATATAGATTAGTAATATGAGTTTTAACGGTCGCTTCAGATATTTGCAATTCGCTAGCGATCTCTTTATTAGACAGACCATTATGAATATACATCAATATTTCCTGCTCACGCTGCGTTAACGATTCCACTAAGCCACCACTCCGTACATCCTTTTCAGCATGCTCGTCTTGGTTATACCTTGCTTGATCGTAAACCTCTTTATCATTTACCAAGTTTAAATACATATATCTCGTAATAAATAGCTCTAGCAGCTGAAGTGTTCTTTCTGTAAATTGTCCAGCGATATCGCTATTCTCCATATACAATAGCTTTTTATTGCCACTCTTCGTATGCCCAAATGGAACACAAATAATCGATCGTGGCTGATGCAGCAAAACATAGGAATCATTCAACATCAAATTCTCTACAGCATCATCGATGATAAACGGCTGTTCCGTGTTCAGCACATATCTAATAATCGAAAGTGGAACGATATGAAAAATCTCTGCAGTAACAGGTCGTCCTGCCGTATATGCTAAAGTATATTCCGTCGACTTAATATCAATCAAACTAATTCTTGTCCCGCCTAGCTGCTTCACAACTAGCTCTAAAAATGATTGCATCCGATAAGGTGTAGTCGTATTAAAGGTGGGACTGATGAACTCCCAAGGATCTCCTTCAGCCTTCGCACTATCTTTCCAGTACTGACTTGGCAATTGTTGAGCCGCTGCTGCTTCAGCTTGGATATGATCCCCTTTATCGTCAAGCGCTTTAGATGCAGTTTGGCCATCATTAGATAGTTGCCCTTCCTTAACCTGCGTATAATACCAATGAATATGAGGGTATTTATTTCTCATCCAGTCCAGCTTACCGGTAATCCCCCATGTCGCATAGGCTGCACCAGCATCCATAAGCTGCATCACAGCTTGGTCCTGCTCTCCATTAGCTAGCCGATATTCAAACAGTCGCTCGCCTGCGATCGCTTGAATTAAATAATATCCTTCACTTTGTGCTTGCTTAATTGCCGCATTGTAGCTACCAATAGCCTTCTCCTCTTGCCGGGCGATACGGTAATATTCCCCTTGAATTAAGTGATGTGCGGAGGAACCTTCCCCCCACAGACCATGCCATTGCTTCATCGTCACAGCAAGCTTCTTTACGAGTAAAGCAATTTCCTTTTTTTCACCCTCATCTGCTGTGCGATATCGTGCAGCAGAGGCTAATGCCTTGAATAGCTCTAAACGATAGCGATGAATCAGATCATAGTTGTTAACCTTGCTTAATGCTCGATCCGCCCACATTAAGGCTTGCTCATATTCTGCTAGCAAATAGCTAAGCTCCATCTTATAGCTGCAGATGAGCACATACCAAGGATGACTCTCTTCCATTGAAGAATGAGCAATATAAGACCGTGCATTTTGCTCATCAGCAAGCGCTAAGCTATAGTTTTTCGTAATTGTCAGCAGCTCATTGCTTTTTTCGTCAACGTATTCTCTTGCTTCGCCTTCTAAGTAATGATGAAGCTCACGCAGCTCATTAATATCGCCATAATACGAGCTTAACAGAAAGGTCATCGCCACATTGGCAATAACGATATCTTTATGATCAATCGCTCTGCGAATCACTCTGCGCCAATAGGTATATGCAAGCTTAGTGTCATCCAATTGATGGTACAACCCGTTAATTAGCGGCATACGATAAGATTGCAGTCCATTCTCTACCAATACTTGCTCAAAGTGCGTAAACGACTCTGTTGGCAACCAGCGGTAAATCAGCTTCATTTCTCGTTGAACAATTAATTCGTATGCCCCAAGGCTCGCTACAAATAGCTCGGTTACCCCTTCATTCAAGCAATATTGCATATATCGCGCTAGTATATAGAGCATTCTAACAGGGTCGATATTAACTGATGGAATCAATATTCCGATCAGTAATTCATTGAGCATAATATACTCTTCTTCATTATTAATACGAAGCGATACATTATCCTTACGAAATTTACGTAATTGTAGCTGTGTCTTAATGACTTCCTTAACCATCATCATCGGCGACACTTTCTTAGGAATATCCCAGCCAATCTCGCTCAAACCGACCTCGCCAATCCGATAAGCCTCTTCATTATTCACGAACGTATAGATTTCCAGCTGCTTTTGTAATAACAGAAGTTTATCCTGCTTTTTAAACTTGTCGTAATTGTCCATTAAAGTCTTCAGATACTCATAGGAACGGTTCGGGTTACCGAGCATATGCTCACCAATTGCCGCGGCGATGTAATATTCAAATTTTTGCTCAATTCCACGATCCAATGCTTCTAGTAAAGCAATTCCAGCCTCTGCTGCAATGACCGCCTCCTGATGCTTTCTAACCCAGTTATTGTGCTTGGCATTGATGAGGTTTAGCTGCACTAGTGCCTCCTGCTGCTCTAACGACAAACTATTATGCACTCGATTCCAATGCTTAGCAGCACCTAAACTATCTTCAATTCTACGATATTGCGTATAATCCCCATAAAATAAACAACCAATCTTGTAATGCCATACACCAGCTTCACCTTGAAATTGCTGATACAGCAATAGCTGGAGCTGATTATGCATAAATAAATACTCGATTTCATTCCCGTGTTCAGCTGCTCGAGAGTCTTCTCGGCAAATAATCCCTTCCCGCTCAGCTTGACCTAACAAGGAGACAACCTTAGTTGCTTTTTCATTATAAATCTCGCTAAGCATTTCAATACTAAATTTCATCCCGATAACTGATGCAATATGTAGCAGCTTTTTAACCTCATCATCCAGTCGGTCGTAAGCCTCTTTATATAAAATAAGACTATCAGAAGGCAGGTGATAGGCTTCATCCTCAATAATTTCTCCCCACACCCACACACCTTGATGATAATTAAAATGCAGCTTATTGCTTTGCAGCCACTCCAATACTAATAGCTTGAGCTGCTCCACATTCCCCATAGAAACATCGTAGGCAATACGTGCAAGCAGTCGCATCGGATTGGAGTCCTCGTGCACCAGCCTCTCAATATAAAGACGTACATCCTCATATGAGAAACGTGATAGCTGCAGCAGTAAAATTCGTTCATTTTCTACAATCGAAGATTGACTTTGCTGCATAAGCTGTCTAGTGTATGGAGTAGAATTGTCTGAAGTAATGGCAATAATCATCGTATGAGATAACGTCTTCTCGAAAATTAAGCTTCTCATAACCCGATTGGTGAGCTCATCCGCCTGATGAAGATCATCAATTGCTATAATAATTGGCATTTGCAGTAGCGAGAAGCTTTTGATTAGAACGATCAAAACCTTTTCAAGCTGAGCTTGATCTAGAGGCTCCTCCTGCACTTCCTGCGGATATAATGCCAATCGCTTGGATTCAACCGGAAATAACGTCCATATGTATGAAATATAATCTCCACATTCTCGTTCAATCTTATCTTTGATGTTTAATATTTTCTTTTTGTCCTGATACCATAGCTGAGAAAAACCGTTACGGATCGCATCGACAATCGCAGCTTCCTCTGCCGGCTTATGCTCTAAGCTCGTCCCGATGAGGATTACCTCATTATGAATCATATTAAGAAATTGACGAACAAGCTCTGTTTTTCCCGTGCCCTTCTCTCCAAAGACGCTAACTAGCATATTTTTCGATTTGTTACCAATCACTTGATCCAGTGAAAATAGTAGCTTATTTAATTCATCATTTCTTCCGACAAATAGCTTACCTAGCTCGGCTCCTTGCTTGTAGTCTCCTAGGCCCAGCTCAAAGCTGTTCAGTCCTGTCGCTGAATGAATGTCTTTATTGCATTTTCTAAGATCCTGCAGTAATCCATAAGCACTGGAATACCGTTCTTGTGGTGCTTTACTAAGAAGTTTGAAAATAATGTTCTGAAGAATGGCTGGAAGGTCGTCTCTCTGTTCGATTAGGCTTCGTGGTGAATGAATCTGATGGATGTAGTACCAATCGCTGTCATCAGCCGAGGTGTTATAGGGCAACACGCCCGCTAGCATTTCATAATAAATAATTCCTAACGAATATAAATCACTTTGTTGGCTTGGATTAATCTTTAGCCGACTATCGTATTCGGGTGCTTTGTATGCATTATTCCAAGTCATAAGCTCCGTAATTTGAGCTAAATATGGCCGAATCGAAAGCTTAATATTGGCAGGAGTAAGCACTCCTATTATTTCATTTTTTCTATGTAAATCATGAACAGCTTCGGCAATTGCAATAGCGACATGTATAAATTCCTCGATTGACAGAGGATAGTTTACTTGGTATGTTTCTAGCCAAACCTGTTGACCATATTGCATATCATCATTCCTTTGAGATGTTTCTCCATGACATAATTTAACTATACCATATTATTTTTTTATATTACATTGCATTATTTAAGTATTCCGCGCGTTTTAGTTAAAGTTTTCTTTAAAATAGATGTGATTTTGGATTTTTCCATGTTTTGTAAATAAAAAGAAGGTATTCAAGTAGCTGCTAGCTTACGCAGCTGCTTGAACACCTTCTTAAAACATCAAACTTTTCTATAAATCATAAACATTGATACAAGGCTTCTATGCCCCAACCCACTCTGTAACCTCCTGTACCGAGCGGCGAAGCGGTGCATTCGGAGTCATATCGGGGTAGCCGATGTAGATAAAGCCAACAATTTGCTCGTCTTCACGCAGCTTAAACTGCTCCCGCATTGCTCCATGAACCATCGGAGCTCCTGAACGCCAGATTGCTGCTAAACCAACAGCATGGACAGCTAGCAATAAATTTTGCACAGCAGCCTGTGCTGCTGCAAGCTCCTCCTCCATTACGGCACGAGGATCATCCGAAGGCGAACAGATCGCAGCGATGACAACTGGCGAGCGAAAAGCCTTCTTTACTTCCTTCTCACGCTTTTCTGCATCATGATCCCCTGTCGTTGCAGTATACACGTTAGCATAGCCTTCCCCTAACAGCTTACGTCCTTCACCTGTCATAACAACGAAGCGCCACGGCTGTGTATTATGGTGACTTGGCGCCCAAGTCGCTGCCTCGATGACTTGCTCAATCAGCTCGCGTGGTACATCATCACGCTTTACTCGACCAAGTGAACGACGCTCACGAATGGCTGTCAGTATCCCTTCCCCATTACTAGATACAACGTGCTCATTGGACATCACTTTTCATCCTCTCTTTACTGAAGCATTATTGAAACAGCTTTACGTATTGGCCGTAGCCGCGCTCAACAAGCTCATCCCTTGGAATAAACTCCAGCGCTGCCGAGTTAATGCAGTAGCGAAGACCAGTCGGCTGCGGACCATCCTCAAACACATGACCAAGATGAGAATCGCCAAATTTGGAACGAACCTCAGTACGGATCATGCCATGTGATGCATCCATCTCCTCGACAACATGATCATCCTCTAGTGGCTTAGTAAAGCTAGGCCAGCCACAATGTGCATCAAACTTATCCTTGGAGCTAAATAACGGTTCACCTGAAACGATGTCTACATAGATGCCTTCTTCACGATGATCCCAAAACTCGTTGCGGAAAGGCGGCTCTGTACCATTACGCTGCGTAATCTCATATTGGATTGGAGTCAGCTTGGCTCTAAGCTCCTCCTCGTTCTTTTTTACCGTCCAATGCTGCTTAATAAATGCATCTCTTCCTGAGCCCTTACGATACATTTTGTAGCGGAACGGATTTTTCTTATAATAATCCTGATGATAATCCTCTGCTGGATAGAACTCCTTAGCAGGTACAATTTCCGCCGCAATCGGCTTATCAAATACACCGCTTTGTGCGAGCTGCTCCTTCGAGCGCTCTGCTGCTTGACGCTGCTCCTCGGAATGATAGAAAATAAATGGACGGTAGGAATGTCCGCGATCGTGAAATTGACCACCAGCATCCGTCGGATCGATTTGCTTCCAATATTTATCAAGTAACTGCTCGTAGCTTATTATAGAAGGGTCAAATTGTATTTGTACTGCTTCAACATGACCTGTCGTGTCCGAGCATACCTCCTCATAAGTTGGAAAAGGCTTATCACCGCCCGTGTATCCTGATGTGACAGAAAGAACACCAGCCATGCGATCAAAAGGAGTAACCATGCACCAAAAGCATCCTCCTGCAAATGTTGCTAATTCAGTCATCTAACTATTCCCTCCCTTGCGAATGTTTACAGTTATCATTATACATGACAGACTGTGCTACTCCAAAATGTTACAATATGAAAACAAGGCGAACTTTTTTGTAATACTAGCGTCTAATAGTATAGAGGTGAAACAAATTGTCAGACATGCAAGTCAAACTATCCAGAGAAACTACTCAACCAGTCCCAGAGAAACGGCAGCAACGTATTAAAAAGCGCAATCGTCGTTTACTCATCTTAAACTTCATTATGCTATGGATCCTACTTATTTTAGGTGGCTTATACGGTGCACATACGTATATGAATAAGCTAGAACAACGGCTTACAACTGAGATGAGACAAGAAACCGAACAGAAGCTTAGCGAGCTGCAAATTAGCTATGAAGCAAGATTTAAGGAGCTTGATGGCAACTATCAGCAACAAATTACGGAGCTTGGCGGGCAAATTAACGAGCTAAATGAGCTGCTTACCTTCGTAAAGGATAATAGCAGCGACAAAAATGATGATAGTAACCAGCTTTATTCACAAATTAAAGAAATTAAAACTCAATTACAAAAGCTGCAAAAAAGTATGGAGCTGATTAAATCATGAACGGCATTCAATTTCTAAATCGATTGATGCTGCTTGTGTCTGCCCCATTTCTTGGCGTGCTCATCGCCATCATCATTATTACTAGTCAACAAGAGACTACCACTCAGCCAATCGCTAGAGTGCAGCATAGCACAGATGCACAAAGCTATGAAACGACCGTTCAGGCTTTAAGTCAAAGTAAAGAGCTAGCAAAGATTGCTAACACTAATATCGAGAGCAGCTATTCCACCTATCACGAAACAACAACGCTAGTCGGTTCATTGCTGCCCGTCATTAATAAGACTCTAGAATATCCATATGCGATCTATGATAAAAAAATTAGCAGCAAGCTTGGCACACCGTCTTCTACGATTAATGGCAGTAAGATGAGAGCACAGCTCTACTATAAAAGCTATGACAACTTTAAGGGCTATGCTGTGAAAATTAAGCTTAAATCTAACGCTGCAGTGAAGATGGTGCTGGGTGGAGATGAAGCTGGCGAGTCGATGACGACGCTGCAGGCAGCTAAGAAGCACGGTGCCGCTGTAGCGATCAACGCAGGTGGCTTTGCTGATTCAGGCTCCAAGCGTTATCCGTTAGGCACAACGATTATAGACGGTGAATACGTCGATGGCTTTCATCCTAGTAAAAACGATTTGTTTTTTGCTGGCTTTAACAGTAAGAATGAGCTAATTGGCGGCAAATTTACAAGTAAGGACAAGCTAGACAAGCTTAAGCCTAGATTCGGCGCAAGCTTTGTTCCGATCCTGCTGCAAAACGGTAAAAAGCAAAGCATTCCGAAAAAGTGGCAAAGCTCGCCTAGTCGTGCACCTCGTGTTGTGCTTGCTAATTACAAGGACGATCAAATTTTACTATTCGTTACCGACGGCTACAAGACAAACGGCAGCGCAGGCGCTACATTAGCAGAGCTGCAGAGCATTCTGCAAAATCTCGGTGTTCAATCGGCGTACAATATGGATGGCGGCGGTTCTGCATCGCTTATATTTAACGGCAATGTCATTAATAATCCTTCCGATGGTCAGCTGCGCAAGCTACCTACGCACTTATTATTTTTTAAATGAAGCAACAGCGATAAGGCTCAAGTTCTGCACTTGAGCTTTATCGCTGTTTTTAATAACGCCAAGTCTTGCTCGTAGGAAAGCAGCAATTGTTCTGCATCCTCTTGTGAAATAGCGACAAATCGTAATGAATCGCCGGGCTTTAATTGTCCGAAAACAGCAATATCAACCGCTGCAACGATGCCAATTCTCGGATAACCGCCTGTTGTTTGCCGATCAGATAACAGAACAATTGGTTGTCCGTTTGCAGGCAGCTGAATTAAGCCATGCACAGTGCCCTGTGAAATAAGCTCGACCTTGCTATTTAGTGCAAGATGCTCCCCTTGCAAGCGATAGCCCATACGATCGGACTGCGCATCCACTTTCCATACGCTATTATTCCACTTTGTCTTACTTTCCTCTGTCAACCATTCATACTCTGGTCCAGCGATATAGCGAATCGTCACGACTTCCTCTGGTGCCATAGCAAAGTGCTGTGCAGTAAAGGATAATTTCTCCTCGTTCTGCAGCTTATGCCACAATAACGAGCAGGTAGACCCTTCCGAGAATGGAGAAACCTCCAGCACATCTCCGCTGCGCAGTGCTCGTCCATAATAGCCGCCAAGTGCTCCACGCAAATTGCTGCTGTAGCTATCTAACACTTTACGTATGTCGAGACCGCCTGCAATCGCAATATAGACACGGCAACCACTTTCGTATTTGGCAAAGGTAAGTGTTGCTCCTTTATTAGCAAGCACGGGCTGCCACATCGGAACTGCGACATTATTCATATAAGGGGTCATATCTCCGCCACATATCGCAATCATATGATCAGCGGTAAAGGTCAATGCTGCTCCAGTCAAGGTCAATTCCAGCACTGCCTCGTTCTCATCGTTACCGACAAGCAGATTAGCAACACGAGCCGCACTTTCATCCATTGAGCCATTAATATTGACACCGTATTTTTGATAGCCGTATCTTCCTCTATCTTGAACCGTTGCTAGCAAGCCAGCCTTTAATACCGCAATCGCCATCATTACCCTCCTCAAATTCAATATAACGTAGACATGTTACGTCCAATTCAATTCACCAATACTGGCAAATTGCTGCTGCGTAATAGGGATGAATTTGATCCGATCTCCTGCTTGAATCAATGTTGGCACTTCAAATTCAGGATGGAATAGCTTAAGTGGCGTACGTCCGATAATTCTCCAGCCACCTGGAGTTTTAATGGGATAGATGCCTGTCTGCTCACCTGCAATACCGACACTGCCCGCTTCAATTGCAGCACGCGGAATCGCTTTTCGCGGCATCGCGATGGACGGGCTCATCCCGCCTAAGTATGGAAAGCCTGGCGCAAAGCCAAGCATATGTACAAGATAAGTGGTGCCGCTATGAATCTCAATGACTTCCTCTACCGTTAGATCGTTGTAGCGTGCAACCTCGGCAAGATCGGGGCCATATGCTCCACCATAGCAAACGGGAATTTCAACAACACGCCCGCTATGGGTTTCAGTCGCTTCAGGCTGGAAGCTATATTCATTAAGGCAAGACTGCAGCTTCTGCTTCAGCCATTGACTTGGTAGCTCACGAGTTTGCTGACTCTGCTGCTTACGCCATATCGCTATAGGATCGTAGTGCACAGTAATAGAGCAGTATGCAGGTACATATTCAACGACACCGTGCAGCTTTTTGTCTTCAAGCAGTGATAACAAGCCAACGACCTGCTGATGCGTAGCCTCATTGATTTCATTGCCAAGCGTAATAAGTAAAGCCTTCTCACCTAGTGACGTAATTGAATCATTCATATTGTCCTGCACCTCATTTCTATCTTCCAATTAATAATTATGGATTATTATAGCTCAATCGACTTGGACGGATGGGCAATCTCGATGCCTGCTTCCTTCAGCGCTTTCGAAAGCTGCACTACATGCTCTAATGCATCAGGAGAGTCGCCGTGAACACAGATTGTATCGGCACGCATTTTAATATCCTCGCCCGTACGGCTCTCTACCTTATGCTCCTTCACCATTCGGATCATCCGTTCAGATGAATACTTCGATTGCACAATTAACGCTTGCTCATGAGAACGAGGCGTTAGTGCACCGTTTTTCTCATAATTACGATCTGCAAATACTTCATTTAAAGTACGCAGGCCAGCACGGGCACCTGCCTTAACAAGCTTACTATTGGATTGCCCAACCAAATAAATGTCAGGATCAACACGAAACGCGGCTTCGGCAATCGCTTCAGCAACTGCATCGCTTTCGTTAGCCATATGATAAAGTGCTCCATGTGGCTTTACATGCTGTAAACCGCTGCCTTCGGCAACAGCAAAGGCTTGCAACGCTCCAACCTGATACAATACAAGACCGTAAATTTCCTCTGCACTAATATCCATTTTACGACGACCAAAGCCATGCTTATCTGGTAAGCTTGGATGCGCCCCAATTGCTACATTATTATTTAACGCGAGCTTAACTGTTTTCCTCATTGTTAATGGATCACCTGCATGAAAGCCGCAAGCAATATTCGCAGATGTTATATATTTCATTAGCTCTTCATCTTGTCCAAAGGAATAAATTCCGAAGCTTTCGCCCATATCGCAGTTCAAATCAACTCTATACATCATTCTTCTCCTTATGTAAATTTGATAGCAATTGTTAATCATTCTACTAAATTGTACCTTTATTCCTTTAATAAATGCAATTACAACTATGTATATACAACGAAAAGCAGCGCTGGCCGAGCGCTGCTTTTCTTGTGCAAGGTAATCACACGAGTGTGTAATTCACATATTTGAACTATCCTATTCTCCACCCATAAATAAATATTTATAGAGGATAATAATCGCTAGTACCCATAACAGCCAGTGAACCTTGTATTGACCTTTTTTCGTAAGGTTTGCTGCTGTAGCAAGCAATACGTAGAACACAAGACCGAAGGAAATACCATGAGCGATGCTGTAAGTAAATGGCATGAATGCGATGATGAAGAATGCAGGAATTGCATAAACCATATCTGTAAAGTCAATTTCCTTAACAGATTGCATCATCAACACACCTACGATAATGAGTGCTGCAGAAGTTGCCGCACCTGGTACAAGCAGTACAAGTGGGAACAAGAAGATTGAAAGCAAGAAACAGATCCCTGTCGTAACAGCTGTTAGACCAGAACGACCACCTTGAGCAATACCAGCAGAGCTTTCAACGAAAGCAGTTACTGTACTTGTACCAAGAACAGCACCACCGCTTACACCAACAGCGTCTACAAGCATCGCTTTACCGATACGTTTTTTACCTTCAACAGGGTCCTTCATTAGACCAGCACGAGTAGCTGTACCAACAAGCGTACCGAATGTATCAAACAACTCAACGAATGTAAAGGTCAAAATTACAGTAACCAGACCAACCTCCATAACGCCTGCAAAATCAAAGTCTGCAAAGTGCATAGAAGAGAAGCTTGGCAACCAAGAATTGTTAGAAAGTGTGTCCCCTACATTCACGAAGCCAGTAATAATCGTAATAATTGTTGTAGCGACAATTCCCCATAGAATAGCACCAGGAACGCGAACAACCATTAGTACCGCAATAATCGCAAGTGCGATAACTGTATAAGCAACACCAGAGCTGTGAAGATCGCCTAAAGAGATAAGTGTGCTGCCATCTTCAAACGCAATGATGGACATAATGCCACTGTTTTTCATACCGATTACTGTAATAAACAAACCGATACCAACAGTAATCGCATGCTTTAAGCTGTCAGGTACTGCGTCAACAAGTAGCTGTCGAATTTGTGTAATCGTCAAGATTACAAAAATAATACCTGAAATGAAAACTGCAGTTAACCCCATCGCCGGGCTAATTGGTGTATCTGTTGCTGCAGAAGCAACGACAACGGAAGCAAAATAAGCATTTAAGCCCATACCAGGCGCTAGAGCTACAGGGAAGTTAACAAAAAGCCCCATAGCAATTGTAAAAATACCTGCTGCAAGTGCTGTTGCTAAAAATACCCCTTCAAAACTCAATCCCGTACCATTGCTTAGTATTCCTGGATTTACTGCCAGAATATAAGCCATTGTCATGAAAGTCGTTAGACCTGCCATAATTTCCGTTCTGACATTTGTTCCTAGTTCCTTTAAACGAAAGAAACGATCCATTTTGAATATAACCTCCCAAAATTTTGATGGAACAAGCAAAAAAAGCCGAGGAAAATCATTATTTCCCTTGGCTTTGCAAAAAGGAGCTTCGATTCCACTGGCCATGTGGAGCCTCACTCACCTTTCGTAGCCAGATCATTTACGGTGACCTCGTAGAGACTCCCAAGCCGATTCTTGAGATTATACGAAAGAATATGCTTTTGTCGTATTCCTGTTACAATTTTATCGATATTGTGACAAGCTTGTCAATAAGTTTAGGCATTTTTACCCTTACATTACATGTCAAGAAGGAACGTTGGTACTAATACAATGAGCAGGATACCGATAAAAATAATCCAGCTTAGTGGATTAGCAAAATTCATCGACCAACCAACACCAAAACGTTTTTCTACAAAAATTGCAGGATCTTGCGGATTCCAGTAGAAAATTCCCGCTTTCCAATACTTGTCAAGATCGGCATTATTAATAGAAGCTTCTTGCTTTGGATCTCTTAACACGATACGCGAGCCACCTTGACCAAGCTTAATACTTAGTATCGTCGCCCCAATCACTACGAAACCAATCCCAACTGCAGTAACAAGCATAAAGCTGTTAGGTGTCCACAATTGCAACGGAGTTAGCTGCCCCATACACATAATGAGTACAACGATAAACCCAGCAATCCCTGTGTAAATAGACCAAGTGAAGCGAAAAATTCGATTGCGCTCAAGTGAGCCTTGCGGGTCATGACTTTCTACAATCTGCTTCGACTTAACGATTGCATAATGCGAGATTAGAAATGTGATGACAATAGCTAATCCAATGAAGGATAACATCAGCACCGATTGCAGCGACTTTTCAACTGAGCTTGTCACTTGTCCCGAGAAATCGTATTTCATCGGCAATACGTCTGGAAAATCATCATAGCGAATTAAGCTGTACGCAGTTGTAAAAGCAATGAGCAGAAGATGCGGAATATACCACAATGGAGAAATCACATAACGCTTTGGTTGAAAACTCGTTTGCACAACAATCCTCTGTACAGCAATCTGCTCATGATACCATGGTTGCTGCTGCTTCCAGCTTTTTATCGCTGTATGGGACGTATAGTATGCGATAAATGTAACAAGCATATACAGCAATATGCCTCCAGTATAACTCCATGTAATGACGTTTTCGTTGGATTGACCGTTTAGCACAACATACAACGAAACAAGCAGAATGACACCTAGCAGAATACAAATTCCGATATAGCGTTTAATATGTGAAGCGACAAAAGCTCCACTTTTCACTTCCTCGGGAATCGTTACGCCAAACGCTTCGGTTCTTCTCGTTATAATCGGAGTAATCGCCGTTATAAAGATTACAGGTAAAAGCACCGCCAACATAATTAAGATTGTTGTTCCTGTCATTATTATCCTCTCCCTACTTATTAAAATATATTCATCCTTTTAACTGCCCATACACCTCGTCTAGCAATGCGATAATTTCATCTCGCTCCATCCCACGACAGATAGCCTCGGCAATAATTGGCTTTAATCGCTGCTGCTGTCGCTGAGTGAAGGTATTATCTGCACTCGGAAAAGCATTTGGCTCAATAATTACCCCTTGCTTACGATTGATTTGCACGTAACCTTCCTGTTTGAGCAAATGATACGCTTTGTTAACGGTATGAAGATTGACTCCTAGATCAACTGCCAATGATCGCACAGATGGTAAGCTTTCTCCCTTGACCAGCTCTCCCTTAGCAATTCCTTCAATAATAGACTCAGCAATTTGAGTATAAATTGGCACGTCAGACTGTAAATCAATTGCTAAAAACATCGTAACCACCTCCCTACTTTTCGTTATATTGCTTGTAGCATTCAAAAGTTTTGAATTTCGATGCCGATGTTAGTTCGGAATTCTCCGCATGTTACTCGTTCTATCTGTTATATATAAAGTATAACACATAGAACGGATAACTCAATAGACTTTTATAAAAAATGTAAAATTACACGTTCCATCTTAAACGCAGTGATTTTTGTCACAAAACGTTAACAAATATATTTTTTTGTATTTATTTTTTTCTAGGCATCGCAACTTAGCCTTCATTTTGCTCGTTTAACCTTATATCTTAAAAATATTTACATTTTTATAGACTGAAAGAAGTTAAGGAGATTTTACATGAAGCCATTACTTAAAGTTTTAACCGTAAGCGTAGCATTATTAAGTATTAGCACAGCACCACTCTCTACACTACCTATTAAAGCAGAGGTCTTATTATCTCAGCAGGAACAAGGTCTCACTGCTTCTGAGCAAGACCCAAGCTTTACCGATACACAGCAAGACAACGCTCTTACAGATAATCAGCAGGTAACTATCGAAGATCAACAAAACCAAGACCTTACTGGTGGTCAGCAGGACCAAGAGCTTATTGATCCCGCACAGGGAGACGCACCTACCGAAGATCAGCAAGGCCAAGTTATTACGAAAAACGAACCAAAGCAAAATATTGCCCCTGCAGCAAAAATCCAACTGACAGGCAATGATCAATTTCAATTCAACCGAGACAGCAACGTATTTTATGTCAATGGGGTTGCGGTAAATGCAAACGAAAAGGTAGAAGTCATCAAAGGGACAACTTATGTACAGTTTAGAAGTATTGCAACGGCATTCGGCTTCAAGGTAGGCTACGACAGTACGACTAAGGAGTCGATCGCAACAAAAGGTAGCTTAACTATTGCTTTCAAGCAAACAGAATCAACGATGAAGGTAAACGGAACAGCCAAGAATGCTGGAGCGGAGATCATTTCTCGTAATGGTAATTTGATGATTCCGATCAGAGCTTGGGCTAATGCTACTGGAAGCCAATTAAAGGTTAACGGCACTCAGCTTAACTTGAGCTGGAATATTGCGCCTAAAGCAAACTTTTCAATTGATCAATCTAAAATTATCGCTGGTGAAACCTTTATCACGGTTTCAGATCATTCAACTGCGAGCTTAGAAAACAGCATTGAAGAGGAAAAATGGGAAGGCTTAGAGGATATCTACTATGAGCCGGGCGAATATACGATTACTCGCTATGTAAGAGATAGCAGCGGTTTTTGGAGTGAGCCTTATAGCGTAACGATTAAAGTAGAACGTCCTAATGAGCCGCCAGTCGCTGATTTTACGACGAATAAAGTAAGATATCGCATCGGCGAGCCTGTTTACTATACCAATAGAAGCTATGATGATGACAAAATCATTAGTAACACTTGGACAGGCAATGATCGTGCGTTCTTCAAGCCAGGCACATATACGATTAAGCTAGAGGTGCAGGATAGCGACAAAGTGACGACTTCCGTTGAAAAGCAAATTACCGTTATCGACGAAGTAATGTATACAGAGGAGCAATTTTATCTTAACTTCTCTGAGCCAGGAGATAAAATTCCAGTTAACCCTGGTCTATCGCTCACACTTCCGTCCTACAAATACGGTATCCAATCAGAGGATATTACGACAGTGAGAACGAACAGCCCAGAGCAAATCACGGAAGCTGCGATTGACTATACGGACACGATTACAGGCGCGGTACGCTTTAACATTCATAAGCAAAATATTTCAGATCGAGCACTAGAGCTTCATCTTGTGGCAACGAATGATACAGCAAGTCCAACGAAAATCACTAAAAATCACTTTAGCTATGCTGGTCCTGCAACCTATGTATCGCAAGCAGGTAAAACAGCTGCAATGAGATATCTTGAAGAGCTGTTAACGCCAGTTCAGCCAGAGCAAATTACTTTGCAGCCTGGTGAAAGCATCGAATTATTAGTCGGTCTACCTGCTATTACTGCTGGAAAAACAATGACTGTATTCAGCGAATACTATAGCGCATCACCAATTCGCTATTCGCTAGTCGTTACTGAGAAAAACGGCAGCGGCATTGAGGGACTTACGACATTGCAGCAATCAGCGCATGACGGCAAGCATATTCGTGGTACATTTGCAGGTGGTAATCGTGAGATTATCGTGAATGATGTGCTAGGCTATAAAGCTGAAAAGCTTGTACTTGGCGACAAACCGCAGGATTTTGATAAGCTGCTTGTCGGCGTCGATGCAATAACTGGTCAAGAGGTTATTAACTACGGTAATGGTGGTACAGTTTATCATCTAAATCTTAGAGTAGCTCCAAATACGGCGATATTATTGAACCCTCGCGGTGGCCATTATGGTGGTGCTATTATTGTTAATGATCAGCTTGTACCAATTACGAAAAACAGTATTTTATCAGGTCAAAGTGAAGCTGCATTCCTGCATCGTACTGGAAAATATAGAGAGACCGTTTCAATCTCTTATGTTGTCGCTCCAGGCAGCAATATGCCGCTCCATATGATGTTCGTACCAGTTCCATCACTTGATGCTTCTGATGAGCAAGCAACGAATAATGAACAAGTTCAAGAACAACAATAAGCCTTCCACCACAATAGGTGACTAATCTTACTGACGCTTAATATAGCTTCTACAGGCTAGCTCGCATGATCCGTAAAAGGAACAGCGTGCTAGCCTTTTTATTGCCAAGAAGCAAGTACTATTGCCGCTGTTGAATATTCCTCACACTAAAAGGAGTAAATATCTTCAGCGATACTATCAATCGTCGACAGCTCTAAGCTTGCAGACTGTGAATCCTGTGTCTCAATCGCTGATCGCAAGCGATTAATGCTTTCGTGCAGTCGCTCATACTCTCCCTCATCTCCAATCATTTGCAGCTTCCACTCGTTGTCACTATAGATTGTAGACAGCCTGTCCATCTGAACTTCTAGCGCATCCCAATCCTCAACCATTAGCTGCTCTTTAATGACATGAATTTGTCCCTTTAGCTCCTTACTGCCGACCATATTCGAACAGCCTGAGAGCAATACTAGTAACAAGGACATGAGCAGGATAAATTTTAAGCTTCTCAACATGTCAACTTCACTCCATTCTCTTATAAATGAATAGTTTGCTTTAGAATTTCCCATAATAAGCAAAATCTATTCATTGCAGAGAAACGTAGGAGGATAACTGATGCCTGAGCTAATCGTTATATTGATCCGTTCGATTGTAGCTTTTTTTGTATTGCTAGGTTTAACGAGAATAATGGGAAAAAAGCAGCTTTCACAGCTCACCTTCTTCGATTATATTGTAGGGATTACAATCGGCTCGATTGCAGCGACGATGTCTGTCGATCAAAATATTAAAATATCCAATGGATTAATTTCGCTGATCATTTGGGGAATGCTTCCGCTCCTGCTTGGCTACATCGGCTTAAAATCAGGAAAGCTGCAACGACTAACAGATGGAATACCGTCAATCGTCATAAAGCAAGGCAAAGTGATGGAGCAGGAAATGAAGAAAAATCAGCTAGCAATCGATGAGCTAATGATGATGCTGCGTGAAAAAGGAGTGTTTAAGCTCGATGATGTGGAGATGGCTGTCTTTGAAAACAATGGCGAGCTAAGTGTAATGAAAAAAACAGAGGTCGATAGCATCACTCCACAAACATTAGGGCTTAACGTAAAAAATGAAGGGGCGCCTTCCTTGCTTATTGTCGATGGGCACATCTTGCATAACAACCTCGCAATGTTAAATCTTGATAAGCAATGGTTAATAAAGGAAATAAAAAAGCAAGGAGCTTACGACGAAAAAGATATTTTTATAGCACAGGTCGATGCTAATAAGAACCTTTATGTAGACTGGTATAACGATAAGCTCGATTAAGCGTCTGCCTGCGTACTATCCAACGGCAAATCAGACGCTTGTTCGAGGCTTTCTTGACTTAACAACCCTTAATATTCTAGCGTTTCCACTGGAAGCCAACAGCATCTAGGAATGCACGCGCCAGCACCATATGTCCCGCTGCCGTAGGATGAACGCGATCCCAAGCGAGCGTCGCTGAATATAATTCCTCTAGTACGATATTAAAAGCAGCCTGTGTATCAATAAAATGCACGTCGTATTCATCCGCAAGCTTGCGAACGATTGAACCATATTCATCCATTGTAGCACGCATTTTGTCCTGCTCATTGCTTTCCAAGTAAAATGGTGTCATAAGCACAAGTCCCTTTACCTTCGGCTTCGTTTCACTAACGAGTCTGCGTAAAGTAGCTTCATATTCATCCTTATAGACATGCCACTCTTTAATAAACGGAACATCATATTGACGCCATACATCATTAATTCCAATCATAATGGCAAGCCACTGCGGCTGTTGATCCAGCACATCCTCCTGCCATCTTGCATCAAGATCACGGACAGTATTACCGCTTGTTCCCTTATTGACTACACGAATGCCTAGCTCAGGATAAACCGCTTGCAACAATGCATCCACTAATGAAACATAGCCTTTACCTAAAGCACCAAACAAGCCTTCACCCTCTGGTTTTTTACGCTCGCAATCGGTAATTGAATCGCCAATAAATAGCAGCTTATCTCCCTTTTCTAGCAACATGACTATAAGTCCCCCTATTCATAAATTTCCTACATGTGGAAGCTTTCCAAGCTTATTGTACAACAGCTGCTAGGTTTTAAGCCATGCCTCTTTCATTTCTCTCGTATAAAAGGTATCATTAAAACTGCATAATAATGGGATTGTTTAAAGGAGGATGTCAATGTCACAAAACAAACTTTATCTGATAACTTCAGGAATCGGAATAATTCTATTATTAATTGCTTATTGGATAGGCATATGGCCGCTAGCAATCATGACTTTTCCTTTACTATGGATCGGTATTTATAAACTGCTACTCTATTTTATAAAAAAACGGAATAGTCGTGGAGAACCGTATAATAATTAATTCGATAGATTGGTAGCGTCTATCTTGGAGAGGTGATGGAATGAAAGTTTATCAAGTGCTTACTGCTCTACTATTAACCTCTTCTATATTGTCAGCATGTAGTAATCCGCCTTCAGAAGATAGCCCTATTAACAAGACCTCTGGCTTTGCTAAAGTAACCACCCCCTATGAACCAGAAACAGCAGCTCACAATGGCGATGTAGTGAATGTCCACGAAACATTATTGAACATGGAAATATGGGGGGAATTTCTGAATAATGTGAAAAAGAAAACAGAGGATCAAGTACGTGTAACAACCTATACGATCGAAGGCAGTCCTATTTTCTTTGAGCTAATCTACGACCGCGATGATATACATTACACATTAGATAATTCGATGGATGGTTTTGGAACAGATATGGGCAGGCCATCAACGATCTGTCAAGGAATTGATATAAAGCCAGACGACGAGAGCAATTTCTATTATGTTTTAACAGGCTGTGAACAGATCGATATCGGTAATACCTTTTGGCTTCCAGCAAACGTTACCCTTAAAAATTAAGCGACCAATCCGAGCTCATATTTGAAACGATAAAAGGTGAAATCCATGAGCACACGGATTTCACCTTGCTTGTTTCACAACTTATTTCTCTTGCTGATGAATCTTTCTTAGTCCCTCTGCATTCAATTGTGATGTGCTGCTGTACACATGATGGGCATGAGGAAAATGCTCCTTGTTGCCGATGGCGATTGCCGTCATATTTGCAGCGAGTATTGCATCCACTCCAGCTACAGCGTCCTCAATGCCGACACAGTTTACAGGAGTTACGCCAAGCTGTTCAGCGGCCGCTAAAAATACCTCGGGATCAGGCTTGGAGTTTTTGATTTTAGCAGCATCAACAATAATATCGAACTGCCCCTCCATCTGTAGATTGGCAATGACCGAAAAAGCATTTTTACTCGCTGATGCGATAGCTGTTTTAATCCCTTGCTGCTTGAGTTCAGCCAGCAGCTCAGGAATACCAGGCAATACATCGGATGGCTTAATGCTAGCGATGAGCTCTTTATAAAGTTCATTTTTCCGCGTTGCCAGCTCATTTAATTGCTCGTCACTAAGTTGCAGCGGTGTTGGCGATAAGCTAAGCAATAAGCGTAACGACTCTAAGCGTGATACCCCTTTAAGATTCTCATTAAACTCTCTTGTAAACGGCAATCCCAGCTCGTCACCAATTGCCTTCCAAGCTAAATAATGATGCTCCGCCGTATCGGTAATGACACCATCCAAATCAAAAATAACCGCCTCTAATGGTTTAGTCATGCTCTTCCATCCTTTCGTAGCCTGTTAGTTTGGCAGCTTATATTCGGCATGTGGCTTTAACGTAATCTCCTGCTCACGTACCTTGATCGTTAGCTCCTCACCAGACAATAGCAGCAGCTCAATTGCTTTAGAATCAACCTTCACTTGAATGCTGCGTCCTTTATATTGCAGTTTAAACTGATAACGCTCCCAGTCTGATGGCAGCTTAGGTGATAACGATAGATGATCCAGCTTAATCCGTACGCCAGCAAAACCGAATACAATTGCCATCCACGTACCTCCCATATTGGCCATATGAAGCCCATCCTTTGTATTACCATGGGTGTTATCTAGATCTAGGCGAGCCGTTTCCTTGAAATAATGATACGCCTTATCGTCATAGTCCACCTTTGAAGCCATAATGCTGAAAATACAGCTAGATAAGGAGGAATCATGCGTCGTAATCTGCTCATAGTAGTCATACGAATGTTTAATTGTGCTTAGGGACTGCTCGTCCTCTAGCAGGAAATGCGCGAGCACCGTATCTGCTTGCTTACATACTTGATAACGATAAATCGTTAGCGGATGATAATGCAGCAGCAACGGGTATTTGTCTTTAGGTGTATTAGCAAAATCCCACACCTTCTTATTCATAAAGGAATCATCCTGCGGATTAATGTCCAGACCCTCATCGTACGGCAAGTACATCATCTCTGCAGCTCGACTCCATGCTTCAAGCTCATTTTCCGTAATTGTAAGCTGATTTAATAGCTGACGATAGCGCTCAGCATTGGATGCCTGCACGAGCTTCAACGCTTTAGCTGCCCAAGCTAAGTTATGCTTAGCCATGACATTCGTATAGTAGTTATTGTTGACGCAGCAGGTATATTCATCTGGCCCCGTCACTTCGTCAATATAAAATCTGCCATCACGCTCATGCCCTACTTCGATCCATAATCTTGCAGTCTCGGCAAGCACTTCACAGCCATAATCTTCAAGAAACTCAATATCCTCCGTCGCCATATAGTATTGAATATAGCTATAGGCAATATCGGCACTAATATGATATTGTGCTGTTCCTGACGGGAAGAAGGATGAGCATTCTGTACCTGAGATCGTGCGCCACGGATAAAGCGCGCCTTGTGAATGACCCATTTCAAGCGCACGCTGCTTCGCATATGGCAAAATATGATGGCGATACTTCAATAGCCCCTTCGCAAGCTGCGGCTGTGTTAACAGAAAGACAGGGAACATATAAATTTCTGTATCCCAGAAGTAATGCCCCTCGTACCCTTCACCCGATAAGCCCTTCGCGGCAATATTGCTATGCTCGTCGCGTCCAGCTGATTGCAGCAGCTGGAACAGATTAAAGCGAATCCCTTCCTGCAAGGAAGCATCTCCGCCAATGACAATATCTGAGCGTTGCCAAAAATCTTGTACATATTCCTTCTGCTGCGCTAATTGAACATCGAAGCTTGAAGCTGCAAAGCCTCTTACTAGCTGCTTGGCGGAATCGATGCATTGCTCTCCATAACGCAGCGTATCGGTATATACATTCCACTTTGTAAATGTGATCGGCTCCGCACTGTCAAAGCTAACCGTGTAGCTCACCTCCTGCTGATCTGAAGCATGCTCTGCCTGCTTTGCACTTGAGTGACTATAAGCCGTTGCACAGCATACACTCAGCTTGGAGGTGGACGTTTCATTGCATACATAATGAATGCCGCCATCAATGCCTATATCGATTGTTGTTAGCAGCTTCGCATGCCCGGAAGCAACACGAGGATCGTTGACCGCCGTATAATTCTCTACATTACCCAGCACCGTCGAGACAATCGTAATATCCCCTTGCACATGATGTGGCACGATGCTTACATCAATCGCAAACAGCTCACGCTCTACAAATGAGACTAAACGACGAAATACGATCTCTAGCTCCTGTCCTTGCGGAGACTTCCAATGAATCCGACGCTCTGCATAGCCTTCGTTAAGCTTTAACTCTCGGCTATAGGCTTTAACTTCACCTGTAAACAGATTGAAGTGTTCCTTCGCATCTCCTACATAAATGCTGATGCCTTGCGAATCAATAATGTTTACGAGCTTCTGCTGTGTAGAAGGAAAGCCGTACAGCTTTTCGCCGTACGGAATATTGATAACATCATGAAAAGCGTTAAGGTAGCTGCCACGAATGGTTTGCATTCCTTCGCCGTAGCCCTCCTCAAAATTGCCTCGTACCCCCAAGTAGCCATTCCCAAGGGCGAAAATACTCTCCTGATTCAATAAGTCAGCCTGCTGAAGCGACTGATTGTTAATCGACCATGTCATAGCTAACCTCCTCTAGTCTATCGATAGCGGGTGTACATCAACATGTAACCCTGTCGTATTTTTCATGATGGTTGCATAGGTTTGATCATTTTGCTCGTCTAGATAGAGATATAGATCCAGCTCTCCAGAGCCAATGCTCAAGCCTGTCACATTCAGCTCTGCGATATCGCTTGGCAGGTTAGGCGTTAAACCAATACTTCCTTGTAATAGATCTACCCGCAGTCCAAGCATCGCTTGCAGCATAACGAAGGTTGTTGCCCCTGACCATGCCTGCGGAGAGCAGGTTGTTGGATAAGACACAAGCTTATCGCACTCCTCTCTGCTATAACCGCAAAACAGCTCAGGAAAACGCTGATCAGTCAGCTCAGCTGCAGTATGCAATAATCCTGATAGTATTGTTCTTGCTTCCCAATTAAGCCCGCTGCGAATACAGCCAAGCAAAATCATTCCATTATCATGCGGCCATACACTGCCGTTATGGTAGCTCATTGGGTAATAGCCAGTTGATGTGTTGCTCATCGTACGAATGCCATAGCCACTGAACAGATCGTCAGCTAATAGTCGCTCTCCAACTTTAACAACATAATCCTTCGGCAAAAGCCCAGATAATAATAGATGTCCTGGATTAGAAGTAATGGAGCGTACTGGCTTAAGCTCGCCATCGAGTGCAACGCTGAAAAACTGCTCTTCTTCCATCCAAAAATAGTTAACGATATTTTTAGCTAGCTCATTAGCCTCTAAAGCTAGCTGCTGGCTTTGCTCTTGGCGACCAAGCTTGTGCCAAATATCTGCTAGCCCTTGCTTGGCATAGCTAATATAGCCTTGAACCTCAACTAGAGCGATTGGTGCTGGAGCTAGCTTCCCATTTTGATGAATAATACTATTCGCAGAATCCTTCCAGCCTTGGTTAGGGAAGCCTTGTTCCGCTTCCTGCTCATACGTAAGGAAACCAGCATCATTGTTGGAGCAGCGATGATTAATCCACTTTAGCGCCGCTTTAATGACTTCATCCAGCTCGTTAACGATGCTGAGATCGCCAGTCCACTTCACATATTCAACTAGCAATACGAGAAACAACGATGTAGAATCAACACCGCCATAATAAGGAGAAAATGGCGACTGCCCTGTCGTCACTAGCTCGCCAAAGCGAATCTCGTGCATTATTTTCCCGAATTCTTCATCACGCCAAGGATTAGTCTCCTTCCCTTGATAGGCAGCAAGCGTACGTAATGTGCCTAGTGCATGTGAAGGATGAAGCGGTAGCATAAACAGTGACGTAATTAAGCTGTCTCTGCCAAATACAGTCGCAAACCAAGGCAGACCCGCTACTGTTGTATTGCCGTAGCCAATATCGATTTGCAGCATACGCAAATCCTGCAAGCTTCGCTCATATAACGTATTAAACAACGTGCTGGAGCTAGTTACTCTCGTATTGCTCTCAGCCCAGTGAATATAGCTTTCTTGCAACGCTTGCTGCGCTTCGATAAAGGTCGGCAGATCGACCGCTTCAGTAGCTGCCGGATCGCTAGTAGCTGTCGGATCGCTACTATGCACAGCCTGCTCTTTTCCAGTAGAGAGCGGTGCACTTCCTTGCTTAATCTGCTCCGCTCCGGTGGAAGCCGTTCTGGTCAGCATCGCTTGCCCCGTTTCCTTCTCCAGAGCTCCAGCTTCGCTTAAAATAATCGGTTGTATTACAAGCTCGATGTCTACAGTCTCTCCAGGTGCTAGCTGCAGCGTATACTCTAGCATTTGCTCCTCTTTAATTAGCCTCGGCTCTCCACTCCAATGGATCTCCGTTACACGAAGCAATTCATCCTTGCCTCGATAGCTTAGCTGCATGCTGCTGTCATTCACTTTGCTCTCAATTCGCTCTCCAACCTCACCTGTGCGATAGCGACGTACGATAAACATATCTTGAAAGTCAGCATCAAATTGCAGCGATAGCTTCACGTTCTGTTCGCTTAGAAAATAGTTTGTCAGCTGTAGCTGCTCATGCAGCTTACCGTTCCAAAGCAATGTGCTCCGCTTCACTTCAACCGCGCCAACATCTTTAACCTCATGCTTTAACAATGTCGTTAGCATATAGCTTGACGAGGTGCCACTACCGAGCAGCTCCGGCTGCTCATCATTAATCCGAAGCTGATAATGACTAAGAAACCGCGTATCCTTCATATATAATCCATGACCAGCTTCCTGCTGCTGATCAGCATTGCCATGCTCATCGGTTACATAAAACAACCGATCCTCCATAATGACCTTGTTACCCATAGTGCTCCTTTTCTGCAAAGGATAACCCTTTACTTCACAGCTCCTGCTGCAATACCTTTAATAATGTATTTTTGTGCGAACGCGTAGAAAATAACGACTGGAATAATCGTTAGCGTTAAGCCTGCCATCGCCTGATTCCATACAATCGTAAATTCACCAAAGAAATAGAACGTCGATAGCTGAATGGTTCGCAGCCCTTTATCAGATAGAACAAGGGACGGCAGTAAGTAGTCATTCCACGAAGCGATAACGTCAAGAATCGCAACCGTTACGGTAATACTTGTTAGAAGAGGGAAAACAATTCTCCAAAACACACCAAACGTGCTGCAGCCGTCAAGCACAGCAGCTTCCTCTAACGCAATTGGAATCGACTTAATAAAGCCGTGGTATAGGAACACCGCAATCCCAGCATGGAAGCCGATGTTCATAAAAATTAACCCTTCATGCGAGTTAAGCATCGGCAAATGTAAATAGGTACGAATCCAATCCATAACCTGCATCAATGGCATCATTAATGTTTGAAACGGAATGAGCATCGTTGCCACGAAGGAGAAGAAAATGATTTTGCTCATTACATTATCACGACGTACAAGCATCCATGCCGTCATCGAAGCTAGCACAATCACAAAGATTACGGTAGCGATTGTTACATAGAGTGAGTTACCGAATACCGTTAGAAAATTCATCTTCTGCATCGCGCCTGAGTAGTATTCAAAGCTGAAGCTACCCGGTAACGCAAGCACATTTTCGTATAGCTCTGAGCGAGTTTTAAACGAATTGACAAGCATAATATAAATCGGCGAAAGAAAGAGCAGCGAAAGAATAACAATTAACGTCGACACAACACCGTTTTTTGATTTACTCATTACATCTGCACCTCTCTTCGCTTCGTAATAACAACCTGAGTAAGCGTAACAAGCGCAACAATAACAAAGAATACGATCGCTTTCGCTTGACCTAGCCCATAGTTACCGTAGCCGAAGATTTCGTTAAAAATATTCATCGCAAAAAGCTCGGTAGAATGAATCGGTCCACCATTCGTCAAGGACAGGTTAACGTCGTAAATTTTAAATGCGCCTGATAATGTTAAGAATAAGCAAATTGTGAACGAAGGCATCAATAACGGAAACACAATTTTCGTCATGCGATACCATAAATTTGCTCCATCCACTTTAGCTGCCTCCATCACTTCATCAGAAATCCCCTGAATACCAGCAATATAGATAACCATTGTGTAACCTGCCATCTGCCAAGTAAATACAATGACTAACGCAAACAATGCATAGTTCGGATCAATGAGCCAATTAAAGAAGATGGAGTCTATTCCTGTAGTAGCACCAATTTGTTTAAATCCATCTGTAAAAATAAAGCGCCAAATATATCCTAGAATCAACCCACCAATAAGGTTGGGCATAAATAGCAGCGTACGTGCAAGATTACTGCTTTTAAATCCAGAAGTAACGATTAAAGCAAAGATCAATCCTAGCAGGTTGACACTAATCAGTGCGAACACGGTAAATTTAATCGTATTCCATGCAGACGTTAAAAATCGCTCATCCTGAAATAATGTAGCGTAGTTATCAAAGCCAACAAACACTTTCGGATTGCTAGGAATACCGTCCCAGTTAATAAATGAATAGTAAATCCCGATTAGAAACGGAATGACTACTACGATCAAAAAAATCAAATACAGTGGCATTGTAAAGATGCAATACCATAGCTTGCTATTCTTATTCATCGGTACCACCCTTTCACTACACGTTTAGTGACCAATACAGTGAAAGCCTAACATCCTTATAAGAGTTAGGCTTTCACTATTGTGAATCTACTTAGCAGCTTTTACCCATACTTCGCTAAGCTTTTCAAGATACTGCTCAGGTGTCATAGAAGCATTTAGGAAAAACTCAGATGTCAGTGGTGCAAGATCGTTAACAATAATACCTTGTGGGAAGTAGTTAAGCGCCCATGGAATTGTGTTACCTGCTTGCGTTGCATCGAATACCTGTTGAGACAGTGGATCTAATCCAGTTGGCTCAATTGTAGTTACTGCTGGAATAAAACCAAAGTCATTCACAATCGTATTTTTACCTGTTTCACTTGTATATAGCCACTCAAGGAATGCGTTCGCCGCAGTAATTTGCTCCTCGGATGCTTTGTTGTTAATTACCCAGCCTGCAGGAATATCAACGGCAAGCTTATCGTTACCTAAGATTGGAAGCGGAGCCATCCCGACTTCCATTTCATCATAATCTGCAAGCATACCGTAGCTCCAGTTACCTTGGTGAACAATCGCTGTTTTACCTGTTGCAAGATCACCCATTTGCGTATCGTATGTTACTTCCATTGGGTTGATCGAGTTAGCACGAATCGCTTCAAGCACTTTAGCAAACTCTTGGAATGCAGGAACCTCAGACAGCTTCACCTCGCCTTTATTCACTTGCTCAACGAAAGCGATTGGATCTTCCTGCAAGGCGAATGGAGTGTTAATAATATGACCGATTAAGAAGTACGCTTCTTGTGATAAGCTCAAGCCGTTAACTCCATCTGCTTTAAATTTCTCTAGTGCGCTGACAAGACCAGCAGTATCTTTCACTGTTGCTGGATCATATAGCGCTTTGTTGTACACTAGACCGAAGCCTTCAACGCCGATTGGCACGCCTACAACTTTACCATCATGCTCTAATGCCATATTCGGTGAAATGTATTTTGCGTAGGATTCATTACTCATATCATGGTAGTAGGAAGCAAATTTCTCTGCTTCTGCACCAGGCTGCACTGAGAAGATTGTCGGTCCTTCATTCGCAGCAAGCTTTGTTTGCAGCTGCGTAATGTAAGAATCCCCTGCAGAGCCCCATACCTCAACCTCATTACCAGTTTCGTCTTTATACTTTTTCACTAGGTTTTCAAGAGACTCAGCAATTTCCACCTTACTTTGGAACAATGTAATTTTCGCTTGCTTCTCACCTTGGTTACCGCCATTGGTAGCACCTTCATTAGTTGTCTTATTGTTGCCGTTGCTTCCGCATGCAGATAGCACAACCAGCATTACTGATAGCAATACAAATGCCCATTTTTTCTTCATTTTTGAATACCCCCTAATTGAGATTGTGTATTTGCTTTCTAACACAATTATATTTTTTAGCGTGCGCTGCTCACAGGTGTTATATTCGCCTAAAAGAGTAAATTTTGAATCTCCTGCCAAAACAAAAACACATCACCGTATGCATGGGCTTTGTAAAGCCTTGTCCTGTGAGGCTTCCCAGCATATTGTAGATGTGCTTGTGTTTTAATTTACACTTTATACTTTTTACGATAGGAGGTCGGTGATAAACCGGTATATTTCTTAAATACCTTACTGAAATAATTTAACTCCTCAAAGCCGCTTTCACTTGCAATTTCTTGAATCGGCAGCTCGGTATGAGCCAGCAAGGAGCCCGCCTTATCCATACGTAGCTGAGTAAGATAGTTCATAATTGTTGTATCATATTCCTCTTTAAACTTCTTCGCCAAATATTGAGGCGAGAAATGAAAGGTCTCCGCTAAGCCTGCCAGCGTAATATCTTCCTTCATATGATCATTAATGTAATTGCGCACTGCCACGATCGGCTGCAATTGACTGAGCTCGGCTTTACTCGTTGCGATCATATTATGAAAGATCAGCTTAAGCTTTGTCGCCCACTCCTCCAGCTGCGTCATCCATAGCGGCATCGTTTCGTAAAAGCGCTCATCACTAAGCTGGGCATAAATTCTCATAAGCAGCAGATTGATTTCCACCGTATAATGCTGCAACTCTCGTAAGCTAACAACAGCTTTGCCACCTAGCTCCTCACTAAAGCTATCGACCAGCTCAAACAAATACTGCTTATTATTAGCGAGCACTGATTCAACAATGACACGCTCTTTATCGATAAAAAAGTTCGCAACATCGGTTTTATTGCTCCCCTTCTTATCGTCTAAAATATTACTGCTGAGAATACTTGATTTCTCCTCAAGCAGTACCGATTGCAATTGTGAAGCATTCAGGCTTTCTGCCCGAAAGGCGACAAAGCTTGATAACCGCAACGTCCGTTGCCAAGCTTCCTGCAGCTTATGAATCGTCGCTTCAAGATCTACAGCAAGACGCTTCGAGCTAATCATGACGATAATAAACGGCTCATAATGCAGAATAGACCATTGTCCAAGCGGCTCAACAAGCTCCTTCACAATGTTCTTAATCGCAAAGTTCATTAATTGCTCATCTCTCGCGTAATAACGCTTGACGACTGTCTCTTTATTGCGCGGCAAGAAGGTCGCTACGTAAAAGGAGGTGTGATCTAATCCGATAGAGGTCAGGAACGACTCTAGCTCCGCGATAGAGGTTTGCTCCTCTTCGATTAGCCGCGCAAAACGCTGCTCATTGACAAGATGACTAACCTCATTTAAGCGGAAATTCGTACTTAGCTCCTTCAGTCTAGCCTCTTGCTCCTGCTTGATCTGCTCATACGCTTTTTGAATCGCTGCATCTAGATCACTAATTTTAAATGGCTTAAGTAAATAATCTACTCCTTTAGCCAGCAGCGTCGCTCTTGTATAATTAAATTGCTGATAGCCGCTAAGCACAATCACTTTGGAGGACCAGCCTTCCTCACGCAGCCTTTCTAAAAAAGCGGGTCCATCCATCGTATGCATGCTCATATCGCTAATAATGATCTCCGGCTGATGCTGCCGTACAAGCTCCATTGCCTCAAGTCCATTCTCAGCCATTAATATTTCATTAATTTCATACTGACTCCAATCAATCGCTAGCTGTATCCCTTCCCTAACATGCTCTTCATCATCAACGATTAGCAGCTTCATATTATTCCTCCTCTACTGTGTCCATTGGTAAGCGCAAGGCAATAACCGTCCTCTCATACGGTATACTTGTAATATTCCATCGAAACTGACTGCCGAAATATAGCGCCAAGCGCTTTAATACATTGGCTAAGCCAATGCCATGCTTCTCTGTAACAATAACTTGCTGTTCAACATAGGAAGCCCTCACCTGCTCTAGCTGTTGCTCCGTAAAGCCCTTCCCATTATCGATTACTTCAATAAGCAGCTCTTGTCCTTTAAGCTCAAAATTGACTACGATATGAATTTCACCCTTGCCCTGCTCCAAGCCATGAATGATACTATTTTCTACTAGCGGCTGCAGAATCATTTTCGGGACAGCGAGATGAGATGCCGCTTCAGCTCCAAATAGATCAAATTGCAGCTTTTGCTTATAACGCCCCTGCTGCAACACAATATAATGCTGCACATGGGCAATTTCCTCTGCAAGCAGCACATCCTCCTTCTCGATATCCATCGAATAGCGGAACATTGCAGCGAACTCCGCAAGTCGGTCACTGACTTCAGGCGCATTGCTCTTAATCGCCAGCGTTCCAATCGATTGCAGCGTGTTATAGAAAAAGTGCGGGTTAATTTGAGCTTGCAGCATTTTAAGCCGAGCTTGCGATAGCTCCAATTGCTGACGATACTGCTTATTCCATAGCTCATCAAGCTCCGTTGCCATCTCTTGAAATCGGATCTCTAACAGATCAAGCTCATCTGGCGTTGCTGGCACTGGCTTACGTTTCAATTGGAAATTCCCCATCTGCAGCTTCTTAATGTGACTGAGCATAAATTTAATTCGTCTAAGCATGTAATAGGAAATTACGGTCGCTAAGATCGACACGAAGATGATAGACATTACTTGAATTGATAATGTTTTACCTAGTGCAGATGTCCGAGCTTCGTTAATCAACGACTGCGGAATAAGCTTCACAAGGGTAACCGTTAAGCCATTGCTAGCGGTTTCACGAAAATAGACATAGCTGCCTTCTTGGGCCTGCAGCTCACCCTTGGCTGTTGCTAAATTAGCTAGCTGCAAATTAGCTAGCTGCGTATTAAGCTCATTTTGCCAATCGGGGATATCTGCTGCAGCTTTAGATTGAGCTTGCAGCTGAGCTTGTTCCTCTGCTTGCTGCTCTGTTTGTGCCTGTGTTTGATTCTGACCATCCTGCTGCTCTGCATCTGCGGTCGTATAGAGCAGCTCCATTTCATCGCCAATAAACAAATAAACGGGTCCATGCTCACTTGTCGTTAACGACTGCAAAACAGTGCTAATATGTACAGGCTTCACATCAAATGTCGTTAAACCGATAATGTCGCGCGTAGAAATATCAATAAATGGCTTATTCACGCGCAATCTTCGTTCCTTATTATGATACGTCACTTGAAATGATTGTCGCAGCTCACTATGCTCATACGATAAATCCTGTCCAGCGAAGTCAGGAATATCAATCTTCGAATTATAGTTATAGCGGATGTTGAACTGCTTGTTCGTTAGTGCACTTTTGTACGACACCGAACCAATTTCATTATAATTGGCGTAAAATTGCTCAAGGCGTTGCTGAATGTATACACTTTCCGCAGGAGTTTGCACCTCAGATGCGGATAATAGCCTGACAAGTGTAGGGTCTGAGAAGTAGGATATGCCGAGCAAAGATAATTCATGGAAGTAGGATTGCAAGGATGACATCGTAATCGCCATCGAGTTTTGATTTAGCTCGACAAGCTGAGTTTTAATCGCTTTGCCTGTAATTTGATACGATAAATAATTTGAAACAATAAACGGGATTGTCGTCGCTACGATTAAGCTAACAATAATTTTTGTGATGATGCTGCCTTTAATGAGCTTCACCTGAGCTTCCCCCCCAAATTGTTATTGCAATACATTGTAGCATATTGTAAACACAAAAATCCTCTAACGCTGCTGAACATCCAACCTCGTTAAAGGATTTTATTGTAAGTTGTTGCTTCTTAATTATTATGATGATTAATGCACCGCATTTTCTATCCAGCTAAGTCGATTGCTTTGTAGCTGCTGCAGCTGCCGTTCTGCCGCCGCATAGTCAGCCTCCAATGCTTTTACAACCATTCTAATCTGATGCAGGGCATCTAATGTTTTTTCTTGTGCGTTAATGATTTTACCCTGTACGAGCCAGTCTGTAATGAGTCCATCGAACCAATAGTCTGCCATCTTAAGCGTTTCGCTGATATCAATATGAATATCCGCTGACTGTTTCAAATCCGCCAATTCCTTCTGAAACAGCTGCAATTGTCGATTGGCATGATGAATAAAGTTCCTAGCCTCATCAACATAGCTATGCTTAATGTGCGTGCTGATAAGACCGCCATTAGCCCACATATCCCAATTGCCCCAGTTTTCAGCCCGCTGCAAGCTGTTAGAGGCATCCGTCAGTAAGCCCATTACACCTTTGCCTGCCGATAAAGCCTCGCCAATTTCCTTTAATAATAGATTTTGAAGCGAAATATGCTGCTCCATCTCTTCAAGCTCATGTACTGCTTGAGGCGAATGACGCAGTGCGGCTTCCTTCTGTTTCATTGCTTCATCGTACTGGGCATGAGCATCAGCTAGCTCGGTTAATTGCTCCCCTACCACGATAAGCTCTTGCTGCAATTCATCTAGCGTCTTCTTCGCCTCCTGCAAGCGAAGTGCTACTGCCAATGCTTGCTGACGCTCCAGCTCAAGCTGCTCTTGTTTACTTCTTAGGATTGTGTGAAATAGATTAGCAAGCGACATACGCGTCAGCTTCTCGACATCCTGCTGCTCCGTCTCTAACTCTACTTCTAGCTTAACGATTAGCGCTTCCTGTGCTCTAATCTGTCTCAATAGCTCAGCACGCTTGCTTTCCGCTCGTGTCAGCGTATGCTTGCGTTCTCGTAATCTTGATATATTGTCAAAATCCAATTGGGACATCATAAGCCTCCTTAAAACAGAAAATACTGCTTGCATCATAGCATAATTTCTAGTTTTCTTCTATCTATATAAACGGAAACTCACAATCTACGACCGTCGTTTGTTTACTAACAAATAGAACGTTAGACGGCGTTGACTTGATAACCATCTAATGATGCCGCCCTCTGTAAGCAATCCGAGAAACCTCTTATCCGGATCCTTTATAAAAAAATCCCCTTTCGCTTTATCTCCCAGGTTTACTGACCTAGTAAGATATGCTTAAGGGGATAATGTAATGGTGCTACTCATTAGCATCCTTTTTCTTCGTTCCTTTGCTTTTATAAGGCTTGGGTCTGCTCGCTGCGCGACGTTCAGCCGCCTGCCAACGATTCCAGCCCTTCTTCCCTGTTCCTCTTCCAGTGCCCTTCGCTTTCGCCACTTGACCACTCTCTTCCATTTAGTTCGTGAACCTTGATTATGAACGATTAAGATATTCGTGTCAAATGGGCGTCGATAAACAGATCGAGTTATGCTCTGAGTTATCTATTCATATACTTCCGTTAATATCTATTATGATAAACATTAATTCCGATAACGCTTTAATCGTTCTATGCTCACTTGAAGGATTCTGAAAAGAGCTATCTTCCTTCCATACTCCGATCATGCCAGCGTTAATGCTAGCATCTACATCGTTAGTTGGATGATCGCCGACGTATATCGTTTCATTCGGCTGCAGATCAAGCCGCTCCATCGCTCTTTGAAAGATGGCTACTTCAGGCTTTCTCACGCCTTCCGTTTCTGAAATCAATATTGCATCAAAGTAATGATCAATTTTCAGCCCCTTGATGTTATTCATCTGAAATTTGCCAAAGCCATTCGAAATGATGCCCAGCTTGAAGTGTTTTTCCTTGAGAAGCTCTAGCATTTCACTAAAACCTACACAGCCAATGCAATGCTTCTGAAAGGACTCCATATAATCGTCCAGCAAGTATTCCCAGCTTATATCTAAAGCGAACTCCTCACATAGCTGCTGATACACTTTATCCTTCCAAACATATCCCTTCTGATCCAATTCGATAAACCTGTGTAAGTAGTGCTGTTTGTTTACTGCTTGCAGCGCTGGGATTCTAATATATTGAGCCTCAAGAAAAGCAACTAATGACTTATCTCGATCAAGTAACGTACCATCTAAATCAAATATGACACCTTTTATCATTGGGCTATCCCTTTCCACTAAACAGCTTTTTTATCACAATAACGATGCCAAGTACAATAAAATAAATGATTAGGACGTTGATAAAATAACCTAGTAAATTAATATTAACTCCTCGAATAAACCATTTATCTTCATGATAAAATGTAAAAAATGAAACAGGGAAGCCATATTTCATGCCAATTGTTCCTGTGGAGCTGCCTGGAAAAATCAATATAGTTAGTAGAGATAGCCAAAGCGAAAAACCTAAAATCTTAACATCCACTCTCACTATATCACGTCCTAGTGATGTTATTTATAAAAAATAATGTAATTCTTAGGCCTGCGTAAGCAATGATAGCCCCTGAACTATTCAATATTATATCGTCGATGTCGAAAATACCTAATCTTGTGTAATATTGAATCACTTCAATTCCTAAATTAACTGTTAATAGACATATGATGAAAGGAACTGTCTTTCTAAGTGAGGGAAATAACAACGGCGCTAATATACTAAGAGGAACTAGCATGATCATATTACCGAACAGATTCATTGCCCAAGTATTGAAGTTATAGCTATCCCTATTCTGCAAATAAGGAAGTATAGAGTTAAATGGTTCTAGGTTGTAACTTCTTACGAACATTCGAAAATGCATTCTATCTAAAATTAAATAATTTATCAGCACCAATGCATATGCAAGCAATAGAACCCACAATGCGATTTTGAATACTTTTGAATATATTTTTATCCCTCCTTAGCATCATAATTGCTTATCTTTTATGATTAGCTCTCCAATAGATATATCCAAAAATCGGTCCGATAAATACTGCATTAATGATACATCTTCCTACGATCTCTCCCAATAATTCCGCATTAAAGTAATTATTGAAAGTCATTGCATTCTTAAAAAACCTCTCGATTAATGGACTAACTATGGCAATTGGAATGCCCCAATATAGGACACCGTATTTGGGACTGTAAAATAGATTGTGTATACTCCAAAACCTATTAAAATAGTAGTAACAGAAAGGTTGGGAGAACACATGGGACTATGGTCAAAGGAACAACTACGAGCTTTCATTAAAGAGAACAAGTTGGTAACCGCACAAGATGCTCAAAATGCATTAAAAGAGTTATTTGCTGAAACAATTCAAGAGATGTTAGAAGCAGAGA